>Ga0214472_10000721_pt1 | contig 39944 bp, 67 predicted proteins | sample RVTome_6_FD_207662 | JGI IMG/M metagenome (GOLD analysis project Ga0214472, IMG submission 207662) | Soil microbial communities from uranium-contaminated site in the Upper Colorado River Basin, Wyoming, United States - RVT140D175 | ecosystem: Environmental > Terrestrial > Soil > Contaminated >...
TGCGGCTACAGGAACCAAAGCTATCCTTGATGTTAGCAGTTCTGGTGACACCAACCCCGATTTTCACATCAGAGCTGGCAAAGGAACTGGCAAACTCTATACTAGCAACCTCTACGAGTGGCAAATAGGGGCTGGAACCTGGACATACGTTTCAGCCACAACTTTCACCGTCCCCCAAGCAGACGCTGATTTAATGTCGGCTGGAACTAAACTCTGGTTCACCCAAACTACTTCTAAATACTTCTATGTAGCCTCTGTTTCAGGTACTACAGTAACAATAGACGCTAACGCCGACTACACCCTAGCTAATGCTGCTATCACTGCTCCTTACTTCTCTAATGCTGCTACGCCGATAGGGTTTCCGCAATTCTTTGCTTGGACTCCAACATTCGACAATCTTTCTGGGGGTACACTAAACGTCTCTAAATATACCCAAATCGGTAAAACCGTTCACTATAGATGGACATATACTTTGGGTGGTGCGGGTGTGGCTGCCACCATTACATTTACCTTGCCAGTTACTTCAGTTGCTACTCCAGGTGCTTTTTCTCCGATTGGTCAAGCAAATTATGTGGATGCAACTGGCAGTAAATATATCGGTCTTGCGGGATGGGAGAGTACGACAACTTCAAGACTCTATGTTGCTCAGGCGGCGGGAACCTACTTAATTGAGAATCAGTTGACAAGTACAGTACCCTTTACTTGGGCCATTAACGATATTATTGAAGTCCAAGGGACTTACGAGGCAGCCTAAGGACCACCTCACCCACCCCTAAGCAGGAAAGACGATGAGTAAAATTAAATAAATTAAGGAGAATTATCATGGCAGATTTTGAACAAGGGTCATTTACAAGAGGAAGCACTGGGTCAAGTGTTATATCAATGGAGGGAGCTTTTACCCCTAGTTACTTCGAGTTTTCTATTGGGCCGAGAACTAGCACTAACGAAACCCACGTTATCTATTCATCTGGTTCTCAGGACATCAACCTAGACCGCAAGCAAGCTTGCTCTATTTTCGATGATGGAACAGTCAGAGGAACTAGAGAGACGACTTCTTACGCCATCACTCACTATAAAAATGTTTCGGGGACTTTGACTAAGGTTATCTCTGGTTCAGTTACTGCCGTTGATGCTGGGGAGTTTACCGTAAACTTCGATACCGTTGATGTCAACTACACAATTAGATTTAGAGCTTTTGCATGAAACTCCCTTGGGCGATAACACTGATTCTAATATTGAATGTGTTGTCGCTCGTCATATTGACGGCTTTACTGATTGAAGACTCCCAGCAGAAAAATATTATTGTTAGAGAAACGATAGTAGGAACCCAAGGGCCGATCGGCCCATCAGCCTACACCCCAGTCAAGGGAGTAGATTACTTTGACGGACGGGACGGTAAGCCTGGGCCTATAGGCCCTACAGGGCTTCCAGGCTATACGCCAATTAAAGGCATAGACTATGTTGACGGTAAGGACGGCGAACCAGGGTCTAAAGGAGAACCAGGAGAACAGGGTAAAGCTGGAAAAGAGGTGGAGTTTCGTTGTCGGGATTTCCCAGTTAAACCATCAAGGGTAGAATGGCGGTATGTCGGAGATGATTCATGGACTATTCTCCATGAATTAAAAGATAAGTGTAAGGTGGGATAATGGATATTGTGGCTGGGGCAGCTTTAACATTAGCTGGAAGTACCGTAGCTGGTTTAATCTGGGTGGTTAAATATGTCTTAAAAGAAGTCAAACCAGCTCTCGATAAATTAGTGGAAGTCACAAAGAAAAACACCGTTGCTACCGAGAAAGCCGACAGTTACCTCAGAGAGCGTAATGGTAGAGACATTGAGAAACATACTGAACTACTAAAGGCTACCCAGAAAATCCCTCAAGTGATGCAACAGATAGCCAACACTCAATCCAAGGCAATTATCCAGGCCGTAAAAATCAAAGAGCAACATATCGAACACCAGCATGTAGACAAGCAGGACGTAAGCAAACTATGAGTGATTTCACCGTAGATTCGCTGAAAGAGTTCATACTAGCGGAACTTAATTCGTTTAAAGCTGAAACCGACAGGCGCTTCGGCGCTCAACAGAAAGAAGTTGAGACAGCTTTCAATGCCGCAAAAGAAGCGGTTTTGAAGTCGGAGCTTGGCGTAGAAAAGCGTAGCGATGCCGTTTACGTCACGATCGCCAAACTTCAAGATGCCCTAGCCTTGGTGATGCCCAGGGCTGAAGCTGAACAACGGTTTTCTTCCCTGAACGAAAAAATAGACGAGCTTAAGTCCAGTCGTGATACCAACGAGGGGCGAACTACAGGTGGCGATATTACAATGACCAAGATAGTTACCACAATTGGGGTAGTTGGTACAATACTAGGTATTATTGTGCTGCTCGCCAATAATGTTTTTGGTAAGTAATGTATAATAGAGCCATAAGGACTAATGCCCTATGACAATGAGAAGGTTAATCGACCAATATGGCATCCCAGCAGGAGGTTATTTCGGAGACCCGAGAGATGGCGGTAAGCGAAAACATATCGGACTTGATATAAAAACCCCTAAGCGGACTCCCCTAAAGCCAGTCCGAACAAGCCGAATTACAAAGGTCTATTTTACTAAAACTGGAGGAAAATCTCTTAACATGGTGGCTGGAAACAAAGAAACCAGATGGTTACACTTAGATTCAATCGGCTTTAAGGTTGGGGATATTGTCAATTCTAGTCAGACGGCTGCCTTGTCTGGGAACTCTGGTACGCCGAGTGGAGGAGGTGTTTATGGTTATCATCTACACACCGAGGAATACGAGAACGGTATTGCGGTTGACCCGCTAAAGGTATATAAGAATAACGAGGAGAATATTATGAAACCGACAGACGCACAAATAGACGCAACAATAAGCTATTTGCATTATGCTTATTTTGGGAAGCCAGCCCCTAATGCTGTTTTTGATAGCTGGAGAGGATTGTTAAAAAATAATTATGTCAACGGGCTACAGACAATCTTCGAAAATACTGACAAAAACTCCGACGCTCTAAAGAATAAGTCCAGCACTGGCAATTATAGAAAAATAGAAGCCTACATTAAGGAGTAATTATGAATATCAATTTTCCACCAAAAGTCCGTATCTCCCTGTACATCCTAGTAGTTATCGGCGGCCCAATAATAACCTACCTACTAGCTAAAGGGTTTATAGGTGAGTTGGAGATGGGACTGTGGGCTGGACTGACGAGTGCTGTTAGTGCTTTGGCCGCTTTCAATATCGCCAAGTAAGAGTAGACTAAAGAAGTAAAAGGAGAGATAGAATGTTGAATCGAGTAATCAGAAGTGTAGTTATCGGAGTCGTAGTAACTTTAATTTGTATCCTAGTCGGAAGCCTGTTCCTGACATTGAATGTCGGACTGGCAGTCACCGTTGGCGGGTTCTTGCGGACTTACGCCGCCGCTCTAGGTGTCTTGGCGGCTCTGTATGTGTTCGCAACAGGTGGTGGGTTAAACCTCAAGAACAGCTAATGACATGGAAGCTCTCGACCCTGACGATGAACTGGTTGAGGGCATCCACCCCATCAGAAGGCTCTATGTGAGGCTTATTCTAGCTGGGATAGGTCAATATGCTAAGTGGCATGAAGAACAATTAGAGCTAGGTGAGATTGAGGATGAGTTAAGTGATATAGTAGATTAGTACTTTAAAACCACTGGGGAAGTTTAGTTTAGAAGGAGTTTAGTTATGTCAAATAAACCAGTAAGTCAAGACGACACCACGCTAGGACAAACTAGCGATACCTACGATGATACAGCCTCGTATCTAGCGGGTGAATTGAGAAGTAACGCAAGTTACACTCTAGGCAGTATCTTAACGGTACTCGAAGCGTCAATAGCCGATAAAAGTCAGCTAGAAGCCATTAAGTCACTAGTTCGTAAAGAGCTTTTCTTAATGACTGACCGCAACCAAGGAGCGGTATACGAACGAGCGAAGATGCAACGCAGTGGTCTTTCTCCTAAAAAGTACATAGAATTCAAAGACTCAAACGGTGAGTACGAGGCTCACTCAATCCAATAATAATTTATTAACCACTTCCCCAGTGGTTTTAGAGTACACCTTACATAAAATTTTTAGACATTAAAAAACCTGCCGAGGAAAAACCAAGGCAGGGGCTACTAGATTAGTATAACAGAAACAAAAAAGAACCCGACTTGTGTAATCCAACACTGCCGGGGCTCTTAAGTGGGCGGGTTTTGTTGATTTGTCCCGACCTTGGCGATTTACTCAACCGCCAGTAGGGAAGCCCGCTTCCGCAGTATTCCCCCATGACCTCTCGTCTAAGTCCAGGGACTTTTAAGCGACGATTGGAACCTTTTATGGCTGGTTTTCTCCATTTGCCTTGTTCGTCGAGCTAACTTTTACTAGAAAATCCGACCAACAAGCACCATCTTTTCTATTTTACCACCACCCATGACTCAGGTGGAACTGATATGCTTTCTCCCAAGACCCATAACAGCCACTATTGCCCCCACTACCATCACGATATTAACTGCTATCTCTGCCATCTACTTATCCTCCTATTACTTTTTGAAATTTAGTTATTCCTTCTACCTTGGCGGCTCGTTTTATGTAGTTAATAAAGGCCGGTGAATCCGATGTCCAAGTGTACCAATGTCCATCTTTAGGTGAGTATCCTTTATACATCATTAGTTCGCTCATTGTTTTATTAGCCCTGCTTTAATTAGGTTCTGGCGAATTTTATAAGTTGCGGCATTGTGACCAGCTATATATCTTTTAGCCCCTTCGCCATCATCGCCCATTCCTTCTAGCTCTTTCGGCAACGCTGCTTCTATAAGCGACTGGATGGCTGCTTCGGCTTGGTCTATCATCGGTATTCTAACCTCATAGCAATACTGGCATTGAGCTGGCATGAGGTCTCCATCCTCGTCTGCCTCGGGGTAGGTTCCTTCGCCATCACAACCAGCAGGACAGTAGGTTTTCGGCATCGACTGTTCTAGGATGTCTCTAAGCTTCTGGCTCATGATTTACCTTTCTTCTTGCCATGATTAGCTATCGGCTGTCCACAAGCTACACAACAGGCTACGCCATCTATGACGGTAGCAGTATGAGCACCGCCATCGTTATAGTTTTTGGTGCAAGGTTTCATGGCTTTTCCTTCTGGTCTGAGAGGGCTTCGAGGCGGTAAATTCTATTAGCTATCATGTTTAGATGCTTTGGGCGTGGAAAACCAGACGTGGCAAGTACCGATTTTAGCTCATCAATCCTAATTTCCCTCTCCCTCGCCTCCAGCTTCTTGGCTAGTTCGGGGATAAACTCTCCAAGCTCGACTACCGCTTGTTTATGGTGGGCTCGGGTTAGCGTATCTTCTAGCCACTCTCTCAGGGTTTGTTCTAGGGTAGTCATTGGTTTATTCCCAAAAGATAGCCAATAGCAGCACCAAAGAGCATACAACCCAAACAAAGGTTTACTATTCTAGCTTTTAGTTTTTCTACATCATCTGTTTCGTAATGGCTCACGATTCACTCCCTTCAACCTTACGGGCTATAGATATGCCAATAAAAACACTCTTAAACCATATACCGTACACTCTATGCCATTCTCCTAGAGATTGACCTGTAAAAACTTTCACGATTCACTCCCTTCAATTTATTAAGCAACGTTTTTTATGATAGGTGCAAGGTACAGTCATTTGAGCTAGACAGCTAGCCACTTGGCATTGATGGCAACTATTTTGATACATCACTCACTCCTTCCCAATGATTATTCCGCTCAAAAAAGTCATAGCAAGCGACAGGAACTTCGGTAATCGTATGCTTGGCATAGTAGGCACACCCTTGTTCTTCTTGTTTTTTCTCTCTAGCCTTTCCTTCTGAGTAGCCAGAGAAAGCAGCCCCAGCAATCAGCAAGAACCCTACAATCATTACTGTTGCTAATGTTCCATTACTCATACCTTCTTCTACTACCATCATCACTCACTCCCTTCTAGTTGTTTACGTTCCTCTTGGATGAAAAGTCTGGCTTCTCCTTTGGGTCTGAGAGGGCTTTGAGTTCGGCTATACGTTTTCCTCTGGACTCATAGCTTGCAGTGTAGTCTCGTAATCGCTTGGCCGCATCTTGGGGTGTATGTCCATCCCATTCAGCCGCTTTATCACGCTCCTCTATGTCAAATAGATACCAATCTTTTTCCTCGTAATGGTTGGTAATTTGACCTGTGGGTAATTGTGCCACCACCACAAACCAACCTCCACCAAAAGCTAACTCCCCATCGCTGTGTCTCCAACTCTTGTGAATGTCGTAGTTCTGGTGTGTGCGGAATAACTCATTGAACATGGCTGCATTGTAGAGCATCCGATATTCGTAAAGCTCATTGAAGGTATGATAACCATCGCTTGTTTCGCCTGTTATTTTCTCCCTTGCCTCTAGATTCTTGGCTAGTTCGGGGATGCGTTCTCGTAGTTCGTTTCTGAGTTGATTCTCTGCTCCAGCCATAGCATTAATGACTGATATATTCTTGGATGGGTCAAGTTTTATATTTTCTCCTAGCCACTCTCTCAGGGTTTGTTCGATAGTCATAGCTCCTCCACTGGCATTATGGGTGCTCTTAATTCCAGTCGGTCAAACGAAACCATTGGCTTTGCAGAACTTATACCACGCTTCAGTCCTAACCACTCAAAGGGCATTTCACATTTCGCACAATTAACTTTTATATCTACTGCGAACGCATTGACTGCTCCACCATCGACATCGGTTAGGCGATTAATTTCTGCATTTACCTTGAAGTTGGGGTGTTGGCATCTACTCATAATCCCAGCCCCCTACGTTCCTCTTGGATAGCAGAGTCGGGAATTGATTTAACTTGCAGGACTTTGCCGTCATAGAGTTTGTAGCTTCGGCTGCTTCGTTTCTTCTCCAGCCTATCCAATAGCTCGGCTTGGGCGGTGGTGAGGAGAGACATAATCTCGTCTAATCGGTAGCGACACATTTCTTTGCACCGCTTCTCTTCGCACATACCAGTAATTTTGCGTATCTTATCTCTCAGCTCATTGTTAGTATCTAGGGGCTTGGTCATAATTTCCTCCATTGCTCTAGCCATTCAATTACTTCTTTAGCTTGGCATGAACCGCATCGTTGCCACTTCTTAGTACCCATGAGATTTTGTGGTTGGTCTGGGCTATCTTCATAGTCCATCGTTTTACAGTTTCCACCCCAGCCTTTACTTATCCGCCACTTGACGAAAATGATGGCTAAGTGGTCTAGTAAATTAGTCATGGCTTACCTCAATCGGTGTTCCATCCTTAGGCAGCTGAGTTGCTCCAATAACACCATATTCAGGGTCAAAGCCATCCATTCTCTCTCCGTACATTGTGTAGTCTTTCCCTAGCTCCTTTAGAACTTCATCTTTCGTCTTCCCTTTGGCTACAGCACTCTTAATAGATAAGATGCGTTTTGGCTTTTTATCGGACACTACCCGCTCGGCAGTCTCGTCCCATCCGTACCAAGTATCACCAATCTTTTCAACTATCCAGACATTATTAGCACTCATCAGCAAATCCCCCCCTTTACACATTTCCAATAGTCCTCATCAGATAGGGTACTCACCCATTGAGCATAACCCAGCAAGCCGAAGATAACTCCGACGATTACGGCTAGGGTTAGGAGGATGCGGTCTTTGGGATTCATAAAATCCCTCTCTTTATAAGCTCAATCGCTAAAAGACATAGAGCGTCGGCGGGGGTGTCGGCAACTCCGAAACAGTATGCCGTAAAATCTTCCCCAACTGGATAACCTACATTCCATACTGGGTAACTATATTGCAAAGTTAGCAAATATTTATAGGTAGACCCATTTGATGATTGGACTTTAGGCAACTTCTCCAGCAGACAGTCTGAGTCGTAGGCTGGAGTATTGCTAGTTATGGATTCTCCCGAGATTTTGGTTGGTGAAGGATAACTAAAACCAGCTTCTTTAACAGCACTTTCTGGCTCGTTATACCACCAGTAGGTATCATCCCACTCAGGCTTTAGCTCATATAAACGCTTTGAATTTTGAAGGCTAGCGACTCTCATTTCTGCTCCTTTGACTTGGCGGGGATAATACCTGATATTTCAGATTCTCTTAATCTATCAACGTAGCTTTCTCTGGTCACAAGATAAGTCCATTCATCATTATCATATTCACCACTGCCCCAGTGGTAGCTAATTCCTATAATCGACCCTGCATATTTTCTGCCATGTATACCAATTTCTGCATAGACAATATCGCCTATGCTATATTTTGGCGACCCTAGTTCTGATAGCTTTCTCATCACTCCTCCAATCCTAGCTCACGCCTTAGTTCGGCTATATCCTGCTGAATTATATCTGCACAAACTTCGCCAATTTCCACTACTACATCTCTGGTTGGATTTTTTGCATCTTTAGGTATTTCAGTTCTTCGCAATACTCTAGATTTTGCCTGTTCCATGCCTTCTATCCTAGCCCTAATCTCAGCTTCCCTAACCTTCTCTTTGGAGATGTAGCGGTTGAGGATGGCTTGTTTGGCTTTGGCTAATCTTTCTCTACCAATTAAATCATCTACGAAGTCTTGACTTTCAAAGCCGAACATTAGTATCTCATCTAGCTCTTGATCGTCTGTAGTAGGTAGAGGGGCTTTACCCATACATTGCCTCGTTCTCTCTTTCAGTACCCTCGTCATAGCACTTCTGACAGTAATACATCCAGTTTCTAGGCAGACTATTATGCTCTTGGGCATCAATCCCTTTAGGCAACTGTCCTACTACCTTACGCTTGGTTCCACAAAAGGAACATTTGGGCATAAAATTGCTTTCAATATCGCCCTTCCACCAATCTAGGTGTTCTTTTATCGCCTCCACTTCTCTATCCTTAATGAGTTGGAGGATGGCTTCTTTGGTTTGGTTATCCGAAGCTCCGATTAAATGGTCGGTTCTTATACCTCGTATCCACTCCCTATGCTGTTTGAGTATCTCATCTATAGCTTCATCAGTATTGAGGGGTTTACTCATTACTTCTCCTCAGCCTTAAGAGGCGTATAGGCTATGCCTACTTCGAGTTTTGATATTTTTGGCCATATTATGATTGTGTAGTTTTTTGTTTTTATTGTTTGTTTTTGTGTGACAGTGAATACATCTGTCTGCTCGCAGTTTGAGCGTTTCCATAAATTCTTAATACTCATGGCTTATCCTTTCTAGCCCAATCTGGTTTATGCCAGGGCTTCCAAAATAGATGGTTAAATAGTTCCCACCGATCCCAAAAGACCTTATGGCATTTCGGACATTCATGATTGTGGGTTTCGATGTAGCTCATACTAGCCCTTCTTCCTAAACTTAGCTTTAATCTTGCTTAATAATCCGTAATCTTCAAGAAATAGCGGGTAGTCAGTGAGGGTGTAGAGTCCTTTGGTTGGTTTGGGTTTCATATAAGTCTCCTTTGAATTGGAGTCACTTGCCAGAATTTAGCTGTTCTCCCTGTCCGAGACTTATCTTTGTAGGCAACCTCAATTTCGTTCATCTCAAACAGCTCCCTCGATCTTCCAGTCACTCGGTTTATCTCCCAACCTAAGCCGTCAGCTATATCTAAGTTGCAGACGGGACCATGCTCCTGAATAAACTTAAAGACCGCTAGTTGTTTTTCGCCTACTCGTTGCAGGGTGTCATAGGCCTTTCGTGAAGTATCAGCTAGCATTTTTTGACTCCCCATTTTTAACGCCTTTACGACTACTGGCACTTCCCCCTTTAGCTCCAGCTAGCCTTGCCAGTTCTCGGTTAGCGGCGAATCCACCTGTTGTACCTACCTTCCCGCCGACAGCCCCGATACGAGAGTAAAAGTCTTTTCCGTGTCGTTTCTTATTAGTCTCGCTTGCCTTTATCCCGCCTTGTTTTGTGCCTCCCATCTTATTCACTCTTTTCACGTTGCTTTAATATAATGTCCTCGATACTTGGGAAATTGACATGAAGCCCGAACTTTTCTCCTATGTGTCGGTTGATTGTTTCAAAGACCTCATCAATTTCTACAGTCGTTAATTCAGTAGTTGATTCCTTGCCTAGTTGCGCTTTTTGAACTGGTCGCCATAAATGTTCTTTGACGGTTTTATCGTTCCAGTCGATAGCGATCTCCGGCTTTAGCACTACTCGCATATCAAGTCCAGCATCATTGAGTTCGTCTGCTAACAGTCTGAACAGGACGTGCAAGGCTTTGTTTTGCTGGTTTGTTCTTGGCGGATAGGTTTTAGGCTCAAGTTGGTCGTAAAGTTGCTTCTTTCTTTCAAGCTCGGCTCGTTCCCGTGCTAGGGCTGATCGGAATTGTGGAGTATCAGTTGGGTATTTTTCAGCACTCTCGATTTGGGCTTCCATCATTTCAATTTCCTGTTTCAGATCGTCACGGTTAGGACTGCTCATTAGAAGGCCAACCTTTCTACAATTTCGTCAACTTCTTTTAACTGCTTTAGTTGGAATTGCAAGTATTTCTCTGGCAAGTCTGCTAGTTGTTCACGAGTAATTATGATTACTTTAAATGGACAGGTGGCGATTCTATCGTCATAAAATACAAAGTATAGTTTTTCAAGGTCAGGGTTCACAATGAAGTATTGAAGCATCTGAGCCTCGAACTCGTCAGGTACTTTGTCCTCAACCACCGCTTGCAAGTGCCGGGCCGAACTCAAGCATTTGATTTCTATGGCTTCGGTGTATTTACCCTTGTTCTTGATTAGGCCGTCCGGTGAGTTGATGATATTCGGGTACTTGTCATGTACGCAGATACCGACTCGCTCAACCTTCTTGTCCATGCTCTTTTCAAACATATCGACTACGTGTTCCTCCAGTCTCAGTCCTCGATCCATGCGATTCTCGTCGTCAGGTTCGATGGCTAATCTTTGGGCTATTAGTTCATAAAAGCCAATCTTCCGCCCGCCTCTCTTTGAGTAGAGTTGGGATAGCATCGTGCCACTAATTTTGCCCTTGCGGTATTCTCTCCATTCGTCACTGCCTTGTTCAACATCAATTACTTTCACTGAGAGCCTCCTTGCGGACATTCTTGGCATCCACAACCTTCTGTTCGGCAATAAGTGGCCCAAGTCCCATAAATACCTTTTTTAGCTCGTCTAGGGTCTTAGCATCGTTGATCCGTTCGATGGCTTCGTCAATTTTCTGGTTCTGGTAGTCGTAGAACTCTTGCATTTCCTCACTTGATGCAATTTCACCTGACGCTAGATACCCAAGCATAGCTAATGCTCTACCGACAGCGATACTCTCCAGCTTTTCAAAAGCCTTTGCTCCGGCGTTTTTACCGAGGGCGTGTCCGGTAGCTTCGCCTGATTCTGGTTTGGCCTTATCCTTGAGGACTCTAGCTTTGAACATAATTTGACCGTCTTCTTGGATCGTGGGGGTGGTTTCGATTAGACCATTGGGACAATTCTCCCTAAACTCCTTGAGTCGATCTGCTACTTGTGCGTAGTTCTTGCCTTGTAGGTCGATTGTTTTTACTTTACTCACGATTCATCTCCTTCTAGTTGTTTACGTTGGTTGGTCCCCTTTTTAGCCTATAATCTTTTTTCTTAATCTTAACCATACGTCCGTCTGGGTGGTGCCAGACTAAGCCTTCAATGTCTTTATCTTCGAGCCACTGTTTAAGTGCTTCAAACTCAGTAGGTACATCTTCGTAAGTCTCGGCGTCACGCATGAAATCATGTAGGTAGTGTTTCTCGGAGTGTTCGGGGTTGCCTTGTACTTTTGGCCCTAGAAGTTCATACGGGCCGTCTGGTAGGTCAACTTTGTCAGGGTTGCCACCGACAGCTTCTCTGTGCCATTTATCTTCTGAGCCGTTACCGACCTCAACATAGCCCATGCTCTTACCCGTAGTTTCATCACGGTCTACTAGCTCGAAGCCATAGGGAGCTTCCCGTCCTTCCCTAAGCTCGTATCGCTTGTATAGTTTGCCATCTCGAACAAGGACATTAGTGCCGTCATACTTACGGGTAGCAACGCCCCCGCCAGCCACGACCCAGTCAGTACCATCAGAATACTCAGCTATGATTGCTCCGTGGTTGCTAAAGTCTCGCTTAAATAGTGTTGGTATCTTTTTCATCACTTATCTCCTTTAAGTTGTTTACGTTCCTCTTGGATAGCAGAGCGAACTTCATGCTCAAATGTTATTGCCATTTTGCTTTGCTCAAATTGGTCATGTTGTTTGGCGAAATCTATCGGGTCTTCGGGTCGCCCATAAATCATATTGGCTTCTGTTCGGGTTATATCGTACTTGTCTCTAATGCTCCTGACTTTAGGCTCCAGCCTATCCAATAGCTCGGCTTGGGCGGTGGAGAGGAGGGTCAGAAGGCGTTCAACATGTTTATTTGGAGCATCATCTGATAGATTGCCAGCTCTAGCTTTAGCTATAATCCATGAACCATATTCTGTGACCTCTTGATAGATTTTCCTTCTCAGCTCATTGTTAGTATCTAGGGGCTTGGTCATTTTAGTAATTCTCCATTTTCGTAGATGTTACCGATAACTTCAATACTAACTTCTTCATCACCGATGGCTTGTCCTAGTTGCTGAAAACCAAGAGGCAAGTACCAAGCCGTATAATCTTCGTCCCACACCACTTCTGAATTTAAGTCTGAATAGTGTCCAGCGAATCCATTATCAGAATCTGTGATTATGCGTACCACGTCCCCCTCATAAATCTCTTTGCCGTTTTTGTCTTTTAGACCAGTGAATTGCATAAGTTCTACAATCTTATTGAGATTTTTTAGTGGGTCGGCGTTAGTGTAGATGTCGCCATCAAGACTTATACACCAGTTGGGAAATGCATAATACATCTTGTTATCGTCTTTATCCCACGCTCTAAATTTAATTGGTCTGCTCATAATCTCCCCATTTCTACTCGATTAAAGGTTTCTGCCGGGCTTTCCTCGCTCCACTCCTCACGGGTCATACCGTACAATCCCCACAAGGTAGGCGAAGAAGCGTCACAATCCTCGCACTCGTACCAAGTCCCGTCCTCGTTCTCGTCTTTGAGGATGCGGTCATGTTCGCAAGCTGGTTGGTTAGGACAGTCGGACTGGTCGCAAGGGTAGTCCTCGCACAGTTCGTGCTTCATGTCGTTGATGGCTATTTGGTCTAGGTCGCTCATCTGATTGCCTTAATTCTAGTTACGATGCCTTGATATACCTGTACTTTAGTAGTGCTGTTTAGTGGGGCTTTGGGGTAGATTTTCATAGCTGCCCCATTTCCGTCCGGCTATAGGTTTCGGCTGGGGTTTCTTCGCACCATTCTTCCCGGGTCATGTCGTATAGTTCCCAAGGCTCATCAGCAGTCTTGTCGCAGAGTAAGCAAGTGTAGCTGAACCCATCGCTATAGTCCGCCACTTCTACTTGATGTCGTGGGTGGTCGCAAGCTACGTTGTTCTCGTCCACACTCTCGTGAGCTATGTCTTCCATGAGATTGTTAAACCAGTTGCCGAGAGGATTGCTCCATTCGTCTGGTTGGCTAATAGTGTACGCATAGAGTTGAGTGGCTTTAGGCTTTGCCATTATAAGCCTAGCCAGCCCTCTGCATAGGTCCGCGCTTCTTGCTCAGTATCAAATACTTGAGGCAAGGTGTAGGACTCTGCGCCGGACCAGTGCTTTTCTTGAATTCTTACGTGGAAGCCATAAGTACCATGCTCGATTTTGTAGGTAGGTGGCTTACACTCCCTGCATGGGTTAGTATCACAAAGCTCGTGCTTCATGTCGTTGATGGCTATTTGGTCTAGGTCGCTCATTTTGTTGATCCTTGCTTAGTTGATACCCCTATAATAAGCCTATGGATACTTAAAGTCAATAGTAAGCGTAGACTTTTTTTGATGTTTATTTTAGGCTGGGGATAACTCAGAATGGTATATAATGTAGCCACTGGTTCTGCCAGTAACCCCCAATCGAAAACCCCCCGAACAACTTGATCCTTGCTTGGGGGGTTTCTCTTTATGTTAAAATCAAAAAGCCGGAGGGTACGAGTAATATGCCGAATATCTCGTATACGGCTCGATTGAGCGTAAGACACGCCCTCCGGAATGGTGAAACCGTTTTTATCCCCGGCTTCTGTTAGGAAACTAAGAGAGGCTGGGGAGTTTTTATAATATTAGCGTTGTAACTATAGGCAATTACTCTATATATGGTACTTGTACTGGACAAATGCCAAGAGTATGATTGCAGTAAGATATTATCACTACCAAAGTTTTAGTATCCTAGGCTCGAGCCGACACGTGTCATAAATGCAAGTAAAATTAAAACCCCCGCTGATTTAGCGGAGGCTTCTACCAAAGTTTCATAAATCAGTATGGGGCATGGAGAATCGAATGTCAACCCCAATCTCGCAAGTTCTGAATTCAAACAACAATGTAACAATGTTAATTAAAACTAAAAACAACAATGTAACAATGAACAATGTAGATCACTTGAAAGTAGATTACATTGCTAACAAGCTAGTCGAGCTGTTTAGTAACCCGGTAGCCAAAAACTTTTATTGCAAGGTTGCCTATAAGCTACCAGAAGGCACTATTTGGGATTTAGTAGAGCAGTCCAAGACTGGAGATTATCCAGTTAAACTGTTTACTTGGTTATGCAAGCAAGCTGGAGTGTAGATTAGGTATTTAATATCAAACTTGTTATACTTTAACCATATAACAAAGGTCTCAGCACCATGAAGGTTCTCGACATCCGGGGCATCCGATTAAAAGGGGAAAAACTCGCCAAAGAGATAGAGGAGTTAGTAAAAGATACCCAAAGAGTTATCATCCAACCCCTACCCAGTGAAATCTTAATGACTCAGGAGCAATTCAAAGACTTAGCCACACTAGCCCGAAAAGATACCACAGACGATATAGAATTACTGCCAAAAGACCAAGTTTACGGGACTCGTTATAATGCGATGGATATAAAGGTACAGTAATGCCCGGTGGACGACCATTAAAATTCAAGACAGTGGAAGAACTACAAGAAAAGATAGATGCTTATTTTGATAGTTGCGATCCGCACCTAGAAGAAGTAGTTGAATGGCTAGAAGCTAGAGACAAAGATGGCAAGCTGAAAAAGGACGAGCATGGCTATAACTATCTTGTAAAAGTTAAGCATTTAGTTATGACTGAACAGAAACCCTACACCATAACAGGGCTTGCTATTGCCCTTGACACTTCAAGAGAAACATTATTAGACTACAGAGAGAAAGAAGAGTATTCTGACTCGTTAAAAGCTGCCAAAGAAAAGTGCCAAGCATTTGTTGAGAAATCATTGTTTACTTTACCTAATGTTACGGGGCCAATATTCAACCTGAAAAATAACTATGGCTGGAAAGATAAGACAGAAGTCGAGAGTAGTGGCGAAATAACCCATAAACACGAGGACTTAGACGATGAACAGCTTGAAAGAGCTATCAAGGCAAGAAAAGATAGAATTGCTTGAACTCTTAGACGAGAAGGAGCGTAGGGTAAAAGACGACCCTCTTAAGTATGCCAAACAACACTCTAAACAAATACAAGCCACTCAAAGCGATAAAGCTATTAGGTCGCTATTCTGGGGCAACCGTGTAGGGAAAACCGAGTGGGGAGCCTCAGAAACAGCCAGATACGCTACAAACAACCACCCACATAGAAATATAGGCGACCCAATAGAAATCTGGTGTGTATGCCCATCATACGAAGTCCAGGAAGAAACCACCCAAAAGAAACTCCTAACTTACTTACCAGAAAAAGAAATAGAACATATCAGTTACCTTAGAGGTCGGATTATCAAGAAGATACGGATGAAGTCTGGCACGATTATAGACTTCAAGTCCTACGACCAAGGCCGGGAGAAGTTCCAGGGTACAGGTAAACGACTGATCTGGTTTGACGAAGAACCTCCTAAAGACATCTGGGAAGAGTGTTTTGTTCGTGTCGAAGCCGGGCAACAGTTAGATGTGATCCTAACGATGACAGCTATAAAAGGTTTAACATGGGTGTACGACTCTATTTATCTCGATACCAACAACCCCGATCTATACATATCTGAGGCCGGTTGGGACGATAACCCCTGGCTGACCGATAAACAGAAAAAGCAGATGAGCCGAGGTCTATCTGAAGCGGCCCTAAAAGTTAGGCGAGAGGGCAAGTTTGTCAAACGAGTAGGTATGGTTTGTGCTTGGTGGGACAGGGAGATACATCTTAAACATTATGACGAACTTAACCGAAGCTGGACATGGTACGAAGTATTGGACGGTGGTTATTCCGACCCGGCAGCGTGGCTTTTAGTAGGAGTTGATGGGGATAACAATGTTCATGTTGTAAATGGATTCAGGCGCAAGCAACTGACTACTGAGAGAATTAAGGAACTTCGAGACTCTAAGATTGGCGGGTTGACTATCACAAGGGGCTGGACAGATAACGATGACCCTAGACTTCAAGAAGCTTTATACTCCGAAGGAATGAGGCTAGACCCTGTTGAGAAGCTACCGAATGAAACTAAAAACTGGGACGAAACCCTAGCAGAGAAGTTGGAAGAATACGGACAAATTCAACCCGGAACTGGCAAGCCAAGGCTATACATATCAGATAACCTAGTAGAGATAAACGAAATGTCCGGCAACGAGCAGAACTGGCTAGTGCAGGAGATCGAGAACCTGCTATGGCTTGAGAAGGTTAGCAAGCAAGGCGAGGAAATCAAACCGAAGTGGGACGACCACCGTAGATTCGGGCATCACTTTGACGGTATTAGGGCATTATCTTATTTCTTAGTAAGTTATATTAAACCAATTCATAAGAAACGTACTCGGCCAAAACCGAAAAGGAGTAAATTTCACCTATGAACAAGCACCAAAAAGTCACCACCTACACCTCTCAAGCTGATGGTTCAGTCAAGATACAAGCCGATTCTTACTATGAGTCTCTAGCTCATCAGTTAATAGAAATCGAAAAACAGCTCCCCACCTCAAAGCAGACCATCTTAAAAGACATCCTAACCTGTTTAGAACTCATCACCAAGGATAAATCTATAGAGGTGAACATACGGATTAAAGCTAGAGATGGCGAACCTATCCAGTTGACTAAGCGGTGGACGGTGGTTAAGGAGAGTTTTAATATACGGTAGACATAGGTAGTACATACGTGGTAGTATGTATGTACTAATTAGGAGCCTTTATGAAGAAAATACCAACACTATTTAAGCGAGACTTCGCCAACAACGGTATGATAACCCCTGAGTATTCTGATGGTACTGAGTGGGTACTAAATGGAGAGGGCAAAGCTACCCGTAAATATGACGGTACTTCAGTACTGATTCGTGACGGAGTAATGTACAAGCGATATGAAGTTAAACCAGGCCGTGAAGAACCATACGGATTTGAGCTTGCAGATGAAGACAAGACTACTGGTAAGAAAATGGGCTGGATTGAGGTTGGCAACGGCTCAGAAGACAAATGGCATCGTGAAGGCTGGGAAAACCTAGACGAAAGCCTAAAAATCAATGGCACATACGAATTGGTTGGGCCAAAGGTTCAAGGCAACCCAGAGAAGTATGAAGACCATAGGCTCATCTGGCATGAAGATGCTCAAATACTACTTGATGTTCCTGTTGAGTTTGAGGCTCTAAAAACATGGTTAGAAGACAAGGACATTGAGGGTATTGTTTGGCACCACCCAGACGGACGTATGGTCAAGATTAAGAAGAAGGACTACAGGTTAAAACGTGCCTAAAGCGACTATCTGGATCAGAAAAGACAACGAGAAAGCTTGGGAAGCTATTAAGAATAAGTCTGAGTGGGTTAATGAGCGATTGACTGTCGAGTATCAGTTCAGTGAGCAAGGCTTCGCTAAAGTAACCGACGATCCGAACACAGTTAATGAGGTCAAGACTATTAAAAAACCAATCAAGTGGCGTGGCAAGCTTGGAGTTGATACCGTTACTGTGTACGCTGTCGATTCAGTTGAAGAAGGAGTAACAATCCCCGATGACAAAGACCTAGTTAAGCTAAACTCAAAGAAACCAGCTTATACATTGAAGGATAAACTCTGCAAAACCCACAGCCTACCAGTTTTAGTAGGTCGCACTATTTGTGGACAGAAAGGTTGCAAATGAAAATCACCGAGATATTAGATGACTTAGGCGAATCCTTTTATCCATTACATGAATACCCAGACCAACCAATCTATACCGACAGAAATAAAGAGGCTATTGCGGAAGCCCGCCAAGCCCTACACGCAGCCACTATAGCGGTGTTGCCTGAACCCTATGATATGGAGTATGTGGTAGAAAGAAATATTGGCGGTACATCTATAGCAATCGCAGAGGGTTTTAATGAAGCACTAGACCAAATGAAAGCCGCTATAGATGAGCTTTATGAGGTAAAGGAATGAGAAAACTATACTTAATCTGGAGAATATGGGCGCTCACTCGGAACCTAAGCAAGATAAGTAATTCCGAGGGGCATAACGTTCTAAGCACTTACTACCTTGAACTGTTTGAAGTAGAGTGGCCGCAGGAGAAGAAATGAAAGAGAGATTCTTGAGAACAATCAGTATTATTAAACATTTTCTTACTAAGAAACGCCAGCAATTTTGTAGTAAAAGTTGTGCTGCAATTGAACGTGGCAGAAAGGGATTAAATGAACGACCAAGACAAGCAGAAACTGGGCGATTTAGCAAAGCAGTTGCCTGAGCTACAGCGTATTGCCAAAGCTCTTTGGGGAGAAGAATACATAGATACAGGCGTACCAAATGGAGCGGTGTGGCAAGAAGAAAACATTGAAGAGTTAGCATGGCAATACCACCTTCAGAACATGGTGATTAGTGAAGACCCCATAAAATACCTCGGAGATAACCTAGATTAACAAACACCCCCAAGTATGATATAAAGTAACTAGAATCGTTCGCAGCTTTGTCTGACCGATACCCAAAAGGAACAGACATGGCGTTTTACGACGAAAAAACACTCTACCAGCTCTACACCGTTTCTAGGGATGAAGCTTGGCAGTGGCGTAAGGATTACAAAGAATACGAGAGGTTGGCCGACAACGACCTCCTAGAAGACCTCGATCCCGACCTACCCGAAGTCAATGACGGCACACTAGCCGCCTCGCTATTCAAGCTACCTAAGCGAATTGTATCCTCTAAGTTAAAAGGCCGAGCCAAAGCCCTAGACGTTGATGACGCTTGGATTACTGAACTTGCTAATATGCAGTGGACAAACAACATTGTCCCCAACGCTAACTCTCAAGCACCATTCCACCGCAAATGGAAAGATGCCGTAAGAAAGGCTGCTATCTATGGCTCACAACCCATAATCAACCTATTCGTCAACAACGGCAATTACACCGGCTCAGATTTTATTGTCCCCCAAGCTACTGACGTTACTTTAGAAGCTGGTAAGGTGTCTGATTACGACTCCGATGTTATCTTCTGGGACGTTTACCTGACCACAAAACAAGTCGAGGATATGATCGAACAAGCCGAGGAGGAAGAAGAGGGCGGTTATAACAAGTGGAACGTTCCTGCCTTAAAGGAAATCCTAGCATCTAAGCAGAAAGAAGACCGCCAATCCAACGAAGACAATCGCCAGAAAGACGGTAAGAGCGTTGAAAAGGGTGGGATTAAGTTCTGTATCTCTTTCCAACGAGGTATCAAAGCACCGTTTTATATGTATCACAAAGCTACTAAGAAGACCGTCCGAGAGTGGGAGAACCCCGACCCAACAGGGGATATACCAGTCCACTACCTGTACTGTTACCAAGACTTTATCAATCCTTACGGCATCGGCATTGTCAAGCTAGCGGGTGGTACGCAGAACGTCCTCGACTATATGAGACAAGCCGATGTGTTAGGAACACAGATAGGTATGCGACCGCCTAAACTAATCGAGGGTAATGCCGATGATGTAGATTTAGATTCACTGGTTTACGCTCAAGACGCTGAGTGGCTAGTCGGTCAGGCCAAAGTCACTAGACTGGAAATGACTACTGGAGTCTACAACCAACTACCTGAGCGAATGAGTATGTACAAGACCTCTCTTAACCAACTCATACCTACTGGTGATACTTCGATTGCTTCAGGTAGTGGCGACCCCCAGTATTCCAAGACTCCAGCTGGTGTGAAGTTCCAAGCCGCTAACCTGTCAATAGATGACGAGGACTTTAAAGATAATTTGTACATGACCTACGAAGCTGTAGCTAAGTCAATGATTAACACCCACTTTGCCAACATGCAAGGTACAGACTTGATGAAACTCTCTGACGAGGAGCGAGACATCTTAGCCAAGTCAGGTCTGGAGTTCCCATTAGACGAAGAAGGCAATCCCACCAACGAACTAGAAATTATCTGGGAAGAAGCTAGAGCTACCTTTGACTTTGAGGTTGAAGCCGAGGAAGACGAAACCAGCGAGAACGACAAGAAACTGGAAAGCCTACTCAAAATAGTGGAACTAAGAGCCGCCGATCCCACTTTGGAACAATCCTTAATGATGAGCGGTAAGAAACTAAACTTAGGTGAGTTATTCTCGGCAATCATTAGATTAACTACCGACAACGACAAGATTATCGAAGACATCGACCCCGAAGACCAAGAGCAGATGGAAGCCGAACAAATGGCACAGCAAGGCATAGACCCTGAGACTGGCCAACCGATGCAAGCTGAACAACCAATCCAAGAGGAAGTACCCCAAGTTAATCCCGAAGACGAACAAGCCGCCATTAATGTTCAAGCGGTAATGGATGAGCATGGAGTTAGTCAAGAGGTGGCAGCCACTATGTTAATGGCCGAGGAATCTGGATTTGCCCCTGATGAGATATTAGATGCGGTAAATCGCCTTAATCAACAGGAGAATATAAATGTCTGAAACCAGAGACGATAGTTTACTTTATTCTGGGCTTACAAGTGTAAGTGCTAAGAAAGTTCAGGAAGCTAAAGACCGCAAGAAAGAAACCAAGTCAGAGAAGCGTGGCCAGATTATCAACGTCGCCGAACCAGTATTTGCTGAGATTAAAAAAGAGAAAGCTATGATGGGTGAACTCCTATTAGCCATAGTTGACCCCGATACCCCAGAAGACAGAGTCTTGCAACATTTAGAAGCTATCCGACTACACCGAACTTGGCTGATAGGTTTTGAAACCAGACTACGGAACGTCCTCAAATCTAAGCCCCAACCGAAGGAGATTGAAGATGAAGAATAAACAAGCATATTTAGACGAGATGATAGAAACTATGGCCGCCGAGGAGGAAATAACCGTTGAACACGCCAGAGAACGACTACTCAAGAGCAGCGACCATGTTTTTGATATTAACAAAGTCCAGCCCAGCAACCATTTTTGGGTAGATCGTGGACAAGTAATGAGTTGCGAGGGCGCACTTCATCCGAACCACAGGGCTTTCAAAAGGAGTAAAGCATGAAACAGTAGCGATGATAGTTGCTTGGGTTGTCTAGCTTACCCTTCCAGACAACCCGAGGAGCTATCCTCCAATAGCTTCCGCTAGCATCGTACTGCATGGTTCAGCGAACCTAAATCGCATGGGGTAGTTACCCTAAATAACAACATGGCTTTACCGCCTTTAAGAGTAAGGAGAACAAAATGGCAGATGACATATCTACCACCGATGAAGATGACACATCAGTAGTCGCTTCTGAGGACACATCAACTAATGACGACACTCAGGACACAGAGGACGAGCTAGAAGACATCGAGGTTACACCCGAAGAACTAGCCGAGGGCGAAACGAAAGAGGAATCCGAGGAAGACGATGAGTCTACCGAAGATAAGGAGTCAGAGGAAGATGCGGAGGCTGAGGAGGAAGACACAACCTCTGAAGCAGACAAGCAACGGGCAGCTAAAATTGCTTTTGAGCAACGAGAAGCCCAACGCCGAGCCGAACAAACCAAAGCCCAACAGGAATACCTAGAAAAAGCTGAGGACGACAAGGATTTGGCACTACGTCAACTCCAAATAGATGCCTACACGAATCGAATAGAGACTAATACATCTAAATTGCAAACTGGCATTGATAAAGCGGTTGCAAGTATTGATCTCTTTCGGGAGGGTTCGCCAGAGGTCAAAGAAGAATTGGCCAACTCGCTAGACGACTTCGAGAGAATGTACGTTCAACGAGACCGCAATGGCAACCCGATAAGCGTTACAGGCGATGTGTACCAATATTTACAAAGTAAAGCGGACTCTATCGCTCGACTGACTGGAATTGGTGCAAGACAGCAAAGTAAGAACAAGGCTAATGAGAAATCACGAACCTTGAATAAACCCAGTCGAACACCGAAACAAGGGAAAGTCGATCCAGCGTTAGACGCTTTCGATGAAGAAGCGTCGAAACCATAGAGTCCTAATTGAAAGGACCGACTAATGGCTATTAACCTAGCATCAAAGTTCGAGTCTAAAACGACTGAACTACTGAAAGCACGTGCCAAAACTTCTTCAATCGTCAACAGCGACTGGAGTTGGGACGGTGTGAACGCTATCAACATTTACACACTAACTGACCCGACTATGAACACCTATACTCCATCAGGTGCTTACCGTTACGGTAACCCTCTAGAAGTACAGGACACTAAGCAAACATTTACGCTTAGTCGTGACCGTTCATGGACTAACACAATCGATATGTCTAACTACCAGGACACACTAGAAATCCGAAAGCCAGCCAAATTCTTGGCTCAAGCTACTAAGAACGTTCTAGTACCTGAAATTGACACTTACCGATTGGCATCACTAGCAACCGCTGGTGCATTAACAAGTGCAGGACCTAACGGTACTATCACCGCTCGTAACGACATTGTTACTGCTGGTGCTACTACTGCTTCTAACGCCTACACTAACTTCCTTACCCTAAATGCTGACATCACTAACAACGAAGCTCCAGAAGATGGACGTGTTGCTTTGATGACTGCTACCTACTACAACCTCCTCAAACAAGGTGGTTTCATACTAGATAGCGATTCAGGACAGAGTAAGTTAAGTTCAGGTAGCTTAGGTACAGTTGACGGAGTATCCGTCGTTCTCGTGCCATCAAGCCGTATGCCTAGTGCAACTGACTTGATAATCACGCACCCTATGAACATGGCTGCACCTGAGAAACTTAAGGACTATACTGTTCATAAGAACCCACCAGGTGTTAATGGTTGGTTAATCGAATTTCGCATGCGCTATGATGCGTTTTTTGACCTTGCCAAGATATTCAGTCTTGCGATTCACAAAACCAGCTAGTAACTAATTAAGAAAGGAGCCAATAATGGCCACAGGTAAATTACGACAAGTCGAAGAAGACGCTATGCGGATTCAAGCCCGTCGCTTCCGAGACCAAGAGGAAGACCGCCAGTACGAGGACCTAAAGAACAAACCTACTGAGGACGACGCAAAAACCCCAGAGGAAGTCTTGGCCGAAGTACAAAAACAGAACAGCGAAACAGCAGTAAAAGCTGCCGTTGAACTGGTCTCAGCCGAAAACGTAAAAAGAGCTAAGGAATCTACTGAAGAAGCCGAGGATGAGGAAGAAGTCTCAGAACCAAAGCCTGAAGCTGACGAAGAAGCTACCGACGAAGAAAGCACCGAAGTGCTACCAGAAGATGACCCAAGGGCTAAACTCGTAGACCTCAAGGCACGAGCAACAGAACTGGGCGTAGAAGATGCTGAAAGCTTTACTAGAAAAGCTGATGTAGTTGACGCTATTAACGAGAAGAAGGAGAATAAATAATGGCTATCGATACAGCTGGAGCCAATCTAACGAATTTTGGCTACCGAACCAAAGAGGACATTACCGCCTCAACATTAACTACGGATTTAGCAGACAGTGGTAAGGTTTTGAACTTTACCCACGCTACTCCAACAGTTACCCTGCACGCAGTTGCTGCGGGTGAATGCCTAACACTTCGTGTTGGTGCAAACCCACAAACGCTCACAATCAGCCCTAATGCCTCTGACGGTATCAAGGGTTGTGACGCTACTGGAACTGATAACAAGGACATCGTATTTACTAACCAACCAATTGGCTCTTATGTCACTTTGCAAGGTGGTAACACAGATGCTTGGATAATCACAGCAGTCAGCGGTGCCTTTACGGTGGAATCTTAGTAACTAACTGAAATCCGCCTGGCCTACGCCACTAATAGCAGTAATCGTTGACAGCTAAGGCATAAAGGCCAGGCTCCCCCAATAACAAGGAAAGTAATCAAGAAAGAAGGCTATCATGCCAAAATTTGTAAGACAGGGTGACAACACCCTAATAGGAAATAACACCTTTGAAGGCGACGACACTTTCAGTGGTACTACTACCCATTCGGGTACGCTAGATATTACTGGAACGCTTGAATTAAGTGGAACGGCTTTAACAGCTACCGCCGCTGAACTTAACAACGCAGCTGACAACTCAGCAAACGTTGAAGTAGTAACTGCTACTAACGTAATCACTGCCGCCGAATCAGGTAAGACATTTTACCTAAGCGCAGTGGCAGGGTTTGAATCTACCCTACCAACCGCAGCCGCAGGACTTAGATTCAAGTTCGTGGTTAAAACCGCCCCAACCTCTAACGGCTATACCATCACTGGTACGCCAGCAGCTAAGATACAGGGTTTAGTCTCGTCTAATGGTGCAGAAACTGAAGCCAATGGTATTCTGGCTGCCGATGAAGATAACGTAATCTTCGTTGCTAACCAAGCTCTAGTAGGTGACTATGTAGAGTTCAACAGCGACGGTACTAACTGGTACGTTTCTGGTATGGTTGCCGCATTGGCTGGCTTAACGGCTAACACCTAGGAGTAACTTAAACGACCCTATGGGAATAAGCTCATAGGGTCACAGGAAAGGAATATTATGCCTACAATCGGAGAACTATTAAACTCAAAGTTTAACAAGGCTTCAAAGGCGCAAACTCTAACGGGTAGCAATGAAACTGTGGCGACAGCTTTGTTTAGGGTTACGGGTACAGTTAGGGTTACTGAACTATATGCAGTAGTTACAACGGTTCTTGGCTCTAACGTGACAGCTGCTTATTACCGCCTAAACGACCAAACAGCCCAAGTAGACATCACCCTAAGCACTGGTACTACGTTGTCGAGCATAGCAGTTGGCTCTACGATAGTTCGCAGGGCTTTGGCGACAGCTGCTGTTTCAGTCTATAATGCGTCCGCTGGGCGGATTAGTGATACTTCTGGTGGAGCTGGTACGCAGGTAATGCAGTCATTCATTGCCGTTCAAAAGACCGCAGGAGTAAATACAGATATAGAATTTGTCTACTCAACTACTAACACTCCCACTTCTGGTGTAATTCAGCACTTTGTTGAGTGGCAACCGCTATCTGACGGAGCAACCTTAGTAGCCCTGTAAACGTAGTGGCTAGGGGCAATCCCGCTTCTAGCCTATAATGGAGTAACATGGAACCCATTCAACGCATAGCGCAAATAAACGCCGATAAAGCAGCTAAGAGCTTAGAAGATAAGCGGTATACCGAAGGTCAGCTGGCTAATATCCAGTCCCAAGAAGTAATTGTTAGGTCTTTTAAGTCTTTAGTTGATTTTTTAGATGGCAAAATTACCAAGACACAGGTAGTAAACCAGATTAAGAGTGTCGCTACTCCTGATGCCCTAAAAGTAGCAGATGCGGTCAATGACCTACACAAAACCCTAAAAACCCATAAGAATACCGACCTAAGCGAAGTCACTAAGGTTATGAAGGGTATCTTAGCCGAGTCTAAAAAGATACCTAAACAACGCCCTAAGCCCGAAAAACAACAATTTATAGACTACACCAAGCAGTTTAAGGCTCTAGGCCAAGCGGTCAAAGCTGTTGAAAAGGTAGTCAAAGCCCAGAAGCTGATCGCCGAAGCCCCGATAGTCAATGTCCCCGAAACTAAGGTACAAGTAGACGCACCCGACCTAAGACCCCTCCAGGACTCCATACGGGACGTTGTAAAGGCTGTAACCAAGATAGTCATACCAAAGTACAAAACTGACAATAAAGAGGTAGAGAAGCTTATAAAGGCTTCGAACAAGCTACTAAAGGGTATCTTGAAGAAACCCGTTGGCGGTGGCGGTGGCGGAGGGCAAGCTTGGACGGCTGTTAATCCATCAGGTATTCCAATGCCACTTAATCTAGATGCTGATGGCAACCTGAAAATTGGTGCCACAGACCTAGATATTCGCGATCTAGACAGTGCAACAGACTCAGTAACAGCCGTGCCACAAGCCTCTGTTCCCTCTACCGTTAACTCCACCACCACACCCCTAGCAGATAACGCTACCTTTACGGGGACTTGGGAAGACATTACAGATTATGACTTTATCGAGGCTACACTTTATACTGACCAAAACTCAGCTACTAACGGTGCTAAGCTACAGTTCTCTACCGACGGGGGGACAACAACCGAGAAACAACTAGCCAACACCCTAACGGGGGGACTAGGGGCGTACAGTTATTCAATCCCAGTAACAGCATTTACCCACTTTAGAATCGTCTATACAAACGGTGTTGTCACCCAGACTGCATTTAGGCTAAGGGTAGTCAAGCAAAAGGGGTCTTCTCCAGTACCCATCGCACCCTTGGGAGCGGGGATTGATGCTACTTATTCAGCCATGCTTACGAGAGCAGTGCTGGCTGGTCAGCTTCCTAGCGGGGCCGTACAAAACCTATCGGTTAATGCCAGCGGTTATCAGGAGATAGCTATCGCTGAACACGACGCAGAAACTCCTATCAAGGCTTTGACATCGATTAAAGCTACTCAGCAGACTATCGCCACCACCGCCACTCAGATTACCTCTAGCCCTCTTGCTAGTAGAAAGACCATATCAATCAAACTTAAATCCTCAGCGACTCAAAAGGTCTATATCGGAGAAGATAACACAGTAACTATTTCAACAGGGTATGAATTAAACGCTGGCGACTCAGTAGACATAGAGGTGGACGGTACTTCTACTATCTGGGCAATAGCCGACACTTCATCTCAAACAGTATGCCTAATGGAGATAGCGTAATGGGCTGGATTACTGACCCCATAACCGTACAAGCTAAAGGTGGCAGGGTGTTTACTAGCGGTTCGGGGAGTCTTTTACTAACCACGGCCACAGGTGGTTCAGTGTTATTAAGCAACCCAGTAGGAACTGGCAAAAGGTTGTACTTATTCAGAGTAGTTTTATGTGCAGAGTCTAAGATAATTTTACACGCTGAGATGCGGTATAACCCAACAACTGCTTTGCCAACAGGCGTACAATCAATATCTAACGTTTTGATTGGTGGTTCATCCAGTATAGCCACGGTAAAGTCAGAACCGAGTGCCTCGTTGCCCAGTGGAGGTCAGACAGGGATGCTAGGATTCCACGTTCCCGTGACTGGGATAGCAGATTACACTTTACCTCCAATTATTGTCCCGCCGGGCAATTCGGTTTGTATTATTTTTCCTAAAATAGCGACGCTTATTACTTGTGACCTATACTGGTTTGAAGATATATAGGGGGAACTATCGCTACTCGAAAAAGAATTAAAAGCTACAACCCAAACGTCACTAACCCCGGTGGAGGTGTTGGGACTGTCGGAAACTTGCTTTGGGGGCCAGACTTCGGTGAAAGTTCAGATGGTAATACCTGGACAACGGGAGTATCGGTAGACTTACCATCCCTTGCTTTAGTAGGTAATAAGGGCGTAGGCGTGAACGTAGCGATGCCAGCTTTGGCCCTAGCCGGAGGCAAGGGAGTTGGGGTTCACTGTGCCGGAACAGCTTTGGGTGCTCCCTTCTACCAATCCGTACAATCAGCCGACTCTACTGGCTCTGCGACTAGTCTAGTAGTAACTGCTCCTACCAGTATGGACAGTACCCAAAAAGACATCTTAATTGCTTTTGTTTGTAAGATGAATATTGGCGATGATGTAACTTCAACAGGCTGGACTAAAATCCTTCATACCTCTCGACTAGGAGTTTTGAACAACTCAGTAACTTCATTTTATAAGGTAGTAACAGGCTCAGAACCAGCCGACTATACCTTTTCTTGGACTACTGCTGGAGCTTCGTTTGCTAGTATCCATCACGTTAGAGGGGCAGATACAACGGGTACTCCTATCAACGTATCGGGAGGGAATAATGCCTCAGCAACCGACCCTGTAGCTCCTACCATTACCACCACAGTAGATAACTGTATGCTTTTTGTAGCCTGTGTTCAGAACTCGGCAATCGGTATTACCTATACCCCTCCGGCTGGCTATACCGAGAGAACTGACCAAAACGGGCTTGGGGCAGCCGGAGCTCATTTGTTAGATGGTGAAACAGCCCAAAGAGTTTTAGCTGCTGCCGGGGCAACTGGTACACAGACGATGGATTCTACCGCCCTGGCAGCCTCAGACTACTCAGCTCAACATCTAGCGGTGGCCCCGGGGCTAATCACTTTGGCTAGTTAGTGGTATAGTATGAATATGGAAACCGCCCTGAAACTGAAAATCGAACTCAAAGAAGCTTGGATGTATATTGCCAATCCAAAGCTAAGTATTGATGAGGCCGTAGATGTTCTTAAAGAACTCGGGAATAAAATTATCAAGATAGATAAAAAGAATCGCAGGATTCTAGTAGCGGAAGGAAAATAGCATGGCATCAATAGTAGTTAATAATGGGCTTGCTCGTATCGGGGTTCAGGCTTCACAGGCTACATCAGGAGCGGGTCCAACATATAGTGCCTCCAGACAAATCCAAGTAGGGTCAGTGGATGACTCGAGCGTAGCTTTTGCTGCTGGTGATACAGCCCTAAATACGGGTGGAGCTGTCGCGACAATGTTTGATCAGGTATTAGTAACGCCAACTCGCACCGGTCAGGTCATAACTCATACCTGGACGATAGCAACAGGCTCAGGAAACTTTACGATAAGACGGATTGCCTTGCATGATGATACGACTGCCAACGTTTCGGATTCCTCAGCGACTCTAGTAGCCGGAATTGATGGGCAGACCTTGACTAAGACCAGTGATTTTACTTTGCAATTAACTGTTACCCTGACATATACCTCTGTGTAGTTGAAGGGGTTGTAGACCAAGGCTTGACATTATTGCCTAAGTTTGTTTAAATGCGGTCATGAAACCAACGGCAAAAATAGTATCAGTAATACGAAGCGACAGCTTTTCTTTGCCGTTGGGCTGTCGCTTCGTGGGACAGATATATGAAAAAAATCCTTAAGTGGGGATTACTAATTGTAATTGCCTTCACTATCTTTATAGCTGGGGGCAGGATAGGTAGCTATGGCAACGCAGTTATCAACGGCTATCCGCCACCAACGAGCTTTGTCAAACCTTTAGAGCAAGACCCTCAGTTAGTCGAGGTCGCTAACCAGCTAGGCTTGGATATAAGCCATGTCAATCTTCGCTATAACCCTGAACTAAAAGCGAATGGTGAGGACGCTATCGGTGTGTTTACTTGGCCGAATACTATCGAGATTAAACCAGGACTAGGTAATGAAGAAAAAGTTACGATAGCCCATGAGTATCTGCACTTTGTCTGGGCTAACCAGAGTAATGCCGAACGTGAAGCTGGTACGAAACTTTACCTAGATTACTATAATCAAAGTGCTTGGATGCAGAGACGGCTGAGTGAGTATCAAAACTGTAATGATGAATGTATGGCAAGCGAAGTCCATAGTTACGCTTGTACGGAGATTAGACCGTACCGATTGACAGATGAATTTAACCGTTATTGTAACTCCCACATTCCAGGAAGATATTTACTTTTTAATTAATCTGGTATAGTAGAGTCAGCAAGACCAACTAGCCGTGCCTTTGAGCAGCTAGAACACTCATTCTTGAGGAAACTGGAAGCTAATTAATAATTAGTTTACAGGAGTTTAAGATGCCAATTAGAGATTTGTATAATGACTTGAAACAAAAAGCTGGGGGTGATTTAACGCCTGGGGTTGACGTTAGTGCTGGGGTTGACCAGTGGCTTACGGGAAGAGACAGAGATATTTTCCCTAGATTTTCACTTCCAGGTGGTGACAGGTCTCCAGCAGGGCCTGGGAGTCCTACGGGAACTGACGGTAGCCCCCAGGATACTTCTCAGGATTCTTTCTCTCAACAGGACATGGCACGCCTCAACAGCCAACAAAGGTATAGTGGTGGCGGTGGTGCTGGAGCAGGTTCCAATTCTGATGACCTAGCTTACTTAAGCGATCAGGAAAGCCAACTAAGGCAATTACTACAGTCAGCCCAGAACACCCTATCACAAGGCTTAACCAACCTCTCCGATAGTTACAATCGTGAGCAAAGTTCAGCTAATCAGCAACGAGGCAGAGCTTTGGAAAACTTCGGCATACAGCGAGAAGATACCACTAGAGGCAAGAATCAAGCACTAGGGGGCGTAGATAACAACGCCCGTACTCTGAACGACAGCCTAAGACGTATGCTTGGTATGGCTTCGGGTACAGGGTCATCTGCTTACCAGTACGCAGCTCCTAACGCCGTAGCCAGACTAGCCTCACAGAATAGAACAGGTGTACTTAGTGATTACGGTGCTAACGAACGAGACTTAGCTTTATCTGAGGATCGAGCTAAAACTGATTTTGAAGAGTTGCTAGAGGACTTAGCTAGACAACGAAGCCAGAAAGAAAGCGACCTAAGAGCTGGAGTGGCCGAGCGAGAGCAAGGCATCCAAAGAGACTTAGGAAACGTAGCCGGAGAGCGAGCTAGGTTGATGGGTGGCGGTTACAATCAGATACGGTCAGCCCAACAGCCATTCCAAGACGCTATCGGCAACCGACAGAGTGAAATAGACTCACTGTTCGATAGGTTTAGAAGCCCTCAGTACAACGTAAATCCAGTTAATGTCCAAACACCACAGTTGAGGGATTACATGGTGGATAGACAGGCTATAAACGCCAACAACCAAGAACCATCACGCTATAGCCCATATCGCCAGTTTTTGAACCCAAGAGACGAAGAAGAACAGTTAGGTTAAACCAATGGCTTTTAGCCTTCGTAATTTCCTAGAAGAAGCCTACGCTGAGGTCAACCCTTTCGATGGGGGCAAGACTGCGACGACTATTCGAGCTAACCGAAATATCCCCCCAGCCCAAACCCAAAGAAGGTATGCCCCTGGCTCTAGTGTCAGAGGAACGGCTGCTCATCGACTAGACCAGATACAGGCTTCTAAGATTCCTCAAGGTTTAAGTCGTGGTAGCCGATTGGCTGAAATGGCAGCTATTACTAGCCGTGATACTCCTTTGACTCCGGTCTCCACTCCTACACTCAATAACTTGAGAAATGCTACAAGAGAAACTTTTAGCCAGCGTAACCCAGTAGTAAAGGGTATGCAGTCAGTCCCTAGAGGCATAGAGGAGGCTAGTAGAACCCTGCTCAGGACTGGCTCTCAACTAGCCCCTATCAAACCTAATCGTATGCCGACATTTGACGCTCCTGCGCCAACCGGACTTCACCGAGCATTAGTAGGGGGAGAGTCAAGCTTCACCGGAGAGCCAGGTATCAAGACTTTCCAAAGCCAAGGGGAAACCTTAAATAAGAGTCTGACAGGTGCTGGCTACCCTGGACTAGGAAAAGCTGCCGAAGATTATGCGCCTGTCGTGGGCTTTGGTTTGGTAGCCTCTGATTTCGTTACTGGTGGTGGAGGTTCACAACTGACAAAGCAACTCGCCAAGCAAGGAACGAAACAAGCCGTCAAACAAACTACTAAAAAAGCTGGATTGAATCTAACCGATGATGCTTTAGAACTAATCGCTAGAACCAAGAACAAGGGAGAAATAGACAATATTCTCCGTAGCGAATTAAAACCTAAGCCAACTACTAAGTTAGTGCCTCAAGCCACCTCCCCACAAGTAGGTAAGACAGGTAAGGGAGTGGGCGAAACTCCCCTATATAGAGGCATGACTTCTTCTGAGTGGAATGATATACAGAATGGCGGAGTAAGTGCTAACAAGAAAACGGGCAAGGCGTTTGTGGGTGCAAAAAGCGACGCTGAAATGACTGTTGAAGCTCATTCAAGAAGTGGCAAAAAAGGTAATGTGGTAGTTGAATACAAGCCAACAGCTAGAGGTAAGTTAGTAAGTGGCGAAAATCTAGGGACAAATACAGGCGGTAACTTGCCAGGCGAGTATCAAGCTAAAGGACTTGGTCTTTCAGATATATCAAAAGTAACTGACGAAAACGGCAAAGTAATATACAGAGATTCCGCCCAACCTAAATCCCCTCCTATAACCCCCTTTGAACAAGACCTACAAAGAGCAGGGATTAAACCCACCCAAGCCAGAGTCCCATCCCAAACAAGGCGAACCCCATCAGTCCAGCCGCAGTCTTCCCAAATAGCCCCTCAACCAGTTGATCGAGCTGGTAGTAAAGGTACATCCCCAACCCAGCGAGGGGCAGGAACAGGAGAACCAATACCAGGTCAGAAGCTTCTTCCATCTCCTGAGACTATACAACTAACTCCAGCTCAAGCCAAACAACGCTTCAAGTCATTGAATAAGCAGGGCCGACCATTTGAAATCTCTAACCCGCAAAAAGATGTAGGTTACTTTACAGTTTCACCTAACGGAACAGTCAAAAAAGGTAAAGATGCCTTTAACATCAAAATCAAGCAAAGAGGTACTGAAAAATCTATTGTCGTTGACCCGAACAAGCCTTTACTGGATATAGACCCGAACAATATCGGGCCAGTCAAAGACATCACTAACTACGCAAAAGGCCTAAAAGACTTCTTTAGAAATACTGAACGGGTATTCGGCTCGATGGGCGAGAAACCCTTAAAAGAAGTTAAGGAGCAAGTTCTCAACCCGTTTGATGATAGCAAGGGTAAGTTTATAGATACCCAAAATCAGTTACTAGATGAATTAGACACCACGATAGTTAAGGGGCTTGGCATTAAGCCCAAGTCTAAGATGTCGGCTGCCGTGCAGACATTTGGAGAAGGGCTAAAAGGCGAAAAAGAAGTCGCTGGTCTAGTTGGAAAATTCGGACGAGACAAGGCTGTCAAGATCATCGAAGCGGACAGGTTCTTTAGGAGCAAATACGACTCGCTCTTAGATGAGATAAACAAAGCCAGAGCCAAAACCTACCCTGGCCAACCCGATAAACTAATCCCTAAGAGAGGTAATTACTACCGTCACTTTACGGAACTTCAAGAAGGATTGGGGGCAATTAAGAACATCTTTGACACTCCTGCCAACATTGACCCCTCACTGGCTGGAGTATCCGATTTCACCCAACCCAAGAGCAAATGGCTGAGTATCGCTCAGAAACGGCTAGGCAATAAGACGGAAGTAGACGCAGTTAGCGGATATTTGAACTACGTCAGACAGGCTTCCTATGCTCAGAATATCGACCCCCACATTAAGCGAATACACGACCTGAGAGACCAATTAGTAGATTTGTTCCCAGAGGGCGATGTCCGCCGAGGTTCATTAAACAACTACATTGAATACCTGAGTGACTTCGCTAACGAACTAGCTGGTAAAACCAATCCCGCCGATAGAGTGGTACAAAAATTCATCCCAGGCGGACGGACAACTTTCAGAGCTATGGACTGGATGAACCGTAGGGTGAAAGCTAATGTTATCTTAGGCAACGCCTCAAGCTCACTGGCACAGGTATTTAACCTCCCCCAGGGAATTTCTGACGCTGGAGTAGGAAATGCCAGCAAGGGGCTTCCCAACGCTATTAGAAGTATCTTGGGGCATAGCTCCCCCGCCGATAATTCTACATTCCTAAAAGAACGCTACTTTAAGGGTTATGACAAGTTTGACAGTGGAATTTTAACCAAGCCTAAAAAATTCGCTGCTTGGATGATAACCGTTGGTGATGAAATAGGGACAAAAATAATCCATAGCGCAGAGTACCAGAAAGCCCTTAAAACAATGAGTCCTGCTGACGCTATTAAGTTCGCAGATAACCAGACTCGTAAAATGGTAGCTGGTAGGGGAATTGGCGAAGTGCCATTAATGCAAAAATCTCGTTTTGCACAGATGATTGCCCCATTCCAACTAGAAGTACAGAATATGTGGCACGTTCAAGGCGATTTTGTCGGTAATAAAGAGTTCGGCAAGTTAGCTAAAATGACTGCTCTGATGTTCCTTATGAACCGAGGGGCTGAGAAAATCAGGGGTTCGGATGTAGCATTTGACCCCATCCAAGCCACTATAGAAGCCTTTGACGCTTACGCCGAAGAAGAAGATAAAAAGATTGGTGCGCTAAGAGCTGGTGGTAGGTTGGGCGGTGAGGTGCTATCTAACGTAATAGGCGGACAGACAGTGGCTTCAATCTACCCTGAATACGGTATGGAGGTCAGAAAAGACGATCCCGATACTCCAGAGAGCGAACGTGAGGTAGTAACCCGCAAAGAGCTATTTGGCAAAGGCGACCCAACTAGATTCGGCGGTGGTGCTTTACTGACTAAAGGTATCTCCGACCCGCTATACAAGTTAGCTCCCCCATTTGGCGGACAACAAGTAAAACGTACACTTGAAAGCAAGGGAGTTTTCGATAAAGGTGTCAGCGAATCTAAGTCTGGTGCGATTCGTTTTCCCGTTGAAGACGACTTTATGAATCAACTACAAGGTTTAATTTTCGGACAATATGCCACAAAAGAGGGGCGCAAATACACCAGCGAAGACCTAGGAGTTCTAGGTAAAGACCAGTCCGAAATGATAAGAGACCTACCTAAAGACAAACGTCAACAGTATTATGACGCAGTTATCGGGCTAAGGGACTCTGATAAACCGGCTACTGGTAGAAACGTGGCTAAGGAACTGGGCAACCAAACAGGTGATTACAATTACTACGATCAAGGTTACGGACTGTCTACAAGCAAAAAACCAGCCCTGTCAAATGCCAAGCAAATGCTCAAAGGGTCAGGTTTTGAGGGTATCCCAGACAAAGCAGTTGATGAATACCTGAAACGCAATAACCTAAAACGGGAAGATGTCCAATATGCCGTTGATGCCGATCAAAACACTGATGAGAAACTAAAGTATATAGACAAGAACATTAAAGACCGTGAGCAACTACTATCTTACCTAAAAGATGGCCGAAAGAAATCCTTGTCAGGTGATTACCGAGCCAACGATAAATTATTGAGGACTTTATACGATAACGGGGTTTTATCTAATAAAGAATACTATGGCCTAAAAAACATAAAGGACGGGGTTTATGGGACATCATCTAAATCTGGCAAGAAATCGGGTGGAAAAGGCAGAAAAGGTGGCAAAAAGGGTAAGTATGATTACAAGATGTTCGGACTAATCTCCGATCCGCTAACTACTTCTAAATCATTAAGACAACTTTTGAAGGAGGCAAAATTATGATACAATCTAAACAACAGACTGACGCTTCGACGAACTGGACGGTGAATTACACTACCAGGAGACAGACATGAAGCTCAGCACATTCTATACAAGAACATCGTATGCCTTGAGAGGTAACGATGAAGAAAGCCCTGAACACGGCAGTGAAGAAGCAACTTATTGGCTCTCCGTTCTTAATCAGAAGATTGAGGAGCTTGCTCAAGATGTCACAAAACAGTGGAGATTTACGTTTAAGGAAACCGCCCCCAACGAACCCGGAACTGTAGCAACTACCGCAACCACTACCCTAACTGGAACTTCTACCAACTTCCTAGATTACCGAGTAGGGGATAAAATTACTGTATCCGGCGAAACTGTCCGCACGATTGCTACTATCACTTCTGACACTGTTTTAACTGTTACGGTAGCGTTTTCTAACACCGCCTCAGCTAAGACCTTTACTTTGGCTACGATCATCGCTACTGGTGTTGAAACCTACAGTCTACATAGGAACTTCCTAGCTCCCTCAGATAAGGTCTATATCACGACCACCGGTGATAACAGGGTTTACTTTGACATAATCCAACCTCAAGAGCGTACTACTGAAACTCAAAATGTCTTCTTATCTGACGAAAGCCCCGAAACTATCAACTTCTCAGATGACATAGAATCCACTAACAACATAGTGGGCGGGACTTTGACTGTGCCAGGATATTACTCTCCTGCGGCGGTAACGGCTACAACTGATGATTTACCTGTGCCTGACCCTAACTGGGCGGTGTATATCGTGGCAAGTGAAATCGCCGAAAACGACATCACATATGAAGACAAATCGGCCAATTTAAATAATAAGGCCAACTCTTTATATAGCATGATGATTCGTAGAAATCGCAGGGGTACATATAACAATCCTAGAACATCTACTTACAACGTAAAAAGAATCAGAAACACGGAGACACAGTAATGCCTAGTGGCTCAAAGAACGGAATGTTCGGCAAAAAACACTCCCCTGAGACTATTGAGAAGATACGACAGGCTCATTTAGGCAAGAAGCTGTCTGAAGAACATAAAAAAAAGGTAGGCTTAGCTGGAATAGGAAGAACCCCCTGGAATAGGGGCAAATCTCACACACCCGAGACGGTAGAAAAGATGAAATTAGCTAACACTGGCAATAACAACGGTATGTATGGTAAACGCCATTCACCTGAGTCCATAGAGAAAATGAGACAAGCCAAGCTAGGTAAAAAACACACAAAAGAGCATAACGAAAAGATTGGCATTAGTGGAAAAGGGATTAAACCATCCGAAGAAACTAGATTAAAAATGAGTCTATGGCAACGTGGTGAGGGACATTGGAACTGGCAGGGTGGCAAAACAACTAAAAATGCCCAAGAGCGTAAATACTTTTCTACCGTAATAGGTCCTAAAGTCTTTGCTAGAGATAACTATACTTGCCAGATATGCGATGAATACTGCGGCGATTTACACGCTGATCATATCAAAAGCTGGGCTAAATATCCCGAATTACGCTTTGAGATTGACAATTGCAGAACACTGTGCCGTCCTTGCCACTACTATGTAACCCTTAAAAAGAAAATGCCACCTGGCTCTAGGTGGGGGATTAAAAGACATGCCGTATACCCTAAATAGCAAGCGTTCTTCCAGAAAAGCAAGAAAAAAGGTGGATTTACATCAAAATTCATTCAAAAAAGGATATATTTCTACAATCGCTCAATCTAGGCGACCCCAAGACTCACTGTCAGACTTGACAAACATGGAAATTGTCCAGGATTTCGTAGCCCGCCCCCGTCCTCCAATGGAACGATACGGCACTCAACCCGCTAACACTATTATAGGCAGAGGAATGATTAGATATGGCGGCAACAGGTCGATTATCTGGATGCAAGACACTGGAGCTAACGGACAGTTATTCAAACAAACCGATGGTGGGAGTTTTACCGCCCTCGGCGGGACTTACGATGACGAGGCGTGGGCTTCCTGTGTCCAATCTAAGGCTAAGGCGTACGTTTGGAATGGGGTAGACAACTTATCCTATATCGACCTTACAGACGACTCCATCAACACCTATACAGCCCTTACAACTCCCGCCATAACCTCAGTAGCCAAAACTGGTATGACTGGTACGGCGTTTACTCATTATTACAGGGTGTCGGCTAACAACGAAGTGGGTGAGTCTATCGCTTCCGTAGCGGGTTCGGTGACTTCGGGAAAAGTTAGAGATGCGTGGATTGAAAACACCGACTATATAACTGTTACTTTAACAGCAGCCGTTACAGGGGCTACAAGCTACACCTACTACTACGGAGACTCTAGCGATACCCTAAACGAGCTTTACACGGTAGCTGGTAACGGAAACCTGACCTTTATAGATTATGGCACTCTAGCTACTAATCCTTTCAAACTAGCCCCTGAAGGCAACTCTACCGAAGGGGCGGTATTCCGCTGGATGTATGTCGATACTAAGAACTCTCAGATATTCGGCATAGACAACGAAAATAAACTATATTATTCGGCTCCAGGAACAGGCGATTTCTCACCTTACAACGGTGGTGGGTATGTGACGATAGATGAGGACGGAGACACGGAGCTAAACTTTGTATCAGGGTTTAGAGATGGTAAAGGCGATCCGGTTATTACAGTTTCAGCTCGTGGAGCGGCGGGAAAAGGCAAACTTTATCATGTTACTTTTTCGACCTTAACTGTAGGCGACCAAGCTATTATTTATGCGGATGTTTACGAAGCCAACGGACAAGCTGGAACTTACGCCCCCAGAGCTACTATCAAAGAACGGGACTCACTGTGGTATCCGACTGGAGAGGATTTTAAGAGTACCGGAACCTCCCAGAATATTTTGAATATTCTAACGACCAACACCGTTTCTCAAGTCATTGAGCCAGACGTAGACAAAATATCTACGATGTACTTAGACAAAGCTGTGGGTCTTGCGAATAAAGATAAATTATATTTTGCCCTACCAGTAGGCTCAACTGAGAATAACGAGATTTGGTACATCGACCTCTCTCGTAAAAACCTGTGGGTATTGAGATGGCTTGTGCCAGCTAAAGACCTATGGCTATACGAAGATAACGATGGAGCTACCCACTTCTGCGCTTTGGTGAACAATGTAATCTTAGAGTTCACACGAGCAGGGGCTACTACTCATCAAGACGATGGGACAGCTTGGAGTAGCAGAATAGCTTACGAAACCCTAGTGTGGGACGAGGACGGTATCACACTAGGGAAGATTAGACGACAATACTTCAAGTTTCTAAACCCATCAGGGGAAATAAACGTCAACGCTGTGGGACTCTCTCGGCGAGGTGTACAGGCTTCGGCTGGTTCAGACACATTTGTTACCAGCACAACTTTTACAGGAATCGGCCAGTGGACATATTCAGAACTTGGCGGAGATAACTTCATAGGTGGACATCAGTACGGCGAAGACCCAGGCTCAATAGAAACCTATGGTAAGAGTGTGGCTATTTTAGAGATAAAACCCAAAGGACTCCTAGCCGAGTTAAGCTGGGAAGTTACCGCCGATACTTCGGGGACTGACTATATTTTGAGTGCTGTACGGACTAAGGGCCAGTCGCTTGACGATTTGGTATTAAAGACGTGAAGTATACTTTTATGAATAATGATAAATCACTAGCAATAAGATATAATAGGAAAGGAGAATAAAATGCCTAAACAAATAAACTACTGCAAAGTCGAAGATTGCGAAACTCGTTGTCATGGTAATGGGCTTTGTGTAAGGCATTACAAGCAGGTGTATCGACATGGGAAAGTATTTACTACTATTTACGAACCTCGTAAAGCTATCCTTAGAAAAAATGATGCCCTTATCCCGTTGGGTGTAGAGGCGAAAGATGGCTATGCTATTGTGGACAGAGAATACGCTTACTTGGATAAGCACAAGTGGGTACTCGTTGACGGTTACGCAAAGACTACCCCTAATCGTTCAGGGACTGTTGGTATGCACAGGTATATATTAGGCGATAAGACAGGGTTCGAGATCGACCACAAGAATGGTAACCCCTTAGACAATCGAAAAGACAATCTGCGACACTGTACCCACCACCAGAACACGCTTAACGCAAGAGGTAAACGAAGCAATGAATATAAAGGCATTTACCTTCACAGTAACGGGAAAAAGTTTGCCGCACAGATTTCATTCAGAGGTAGAACTTATTATCTTGGGTTATTTATAGATGAAAAGGAGGCCGCACTGGCATACGATAAAAAGGCAAAAGAGCTACACGGAAAGTTCGCTAGACTGAACTTTACTGAAGGGGGGGTAGTCTAGTGGCCGCCTCTGCTAGCGACAAGTTCCTTGAGGTGGGCAGCCCAGGAACCGCCACCACCCTATCTAGCCCAGGGTACACTTCAGGTGTAAGTACATCTATTACCGTAGCCTCTACTACAGGCTGGCCTACGGCTACGGGCATTGTTTTCGCCATTGATGAAGCTACCACTAACGCCGCTGGGGAAGAAGTCCGAGTAGACGGCACTTATAACGAGTTCGTCGGTACAGTGGCTTCGGCTACCTCGATCACCAATGTAGATTACGTTGACGGTGACGCTGAGCGATCATATTCAGCAGGAGCTACTACTAGGGTTTATATCCCAGTTTCAGCTACTAGGGAGAATAGATTAGCTCAGGGTATG
>Ga0214472_10000722_pt1 | contig 39936 bp, 31 predicted proteins | sample RVTome_6_FD_207662 | JGI IMG/M metagenome (GOLD analysis project Ga0214472, IMG submission 207662) | Soil microbial communities from uranium-contaminated site in the Upper Colorado River Basin, Wyoming, United States - RVT140D175 | ecosystem: Environmental > Terrestrial > Soil > Contaminated >...
CGGACCGCACGAAGCTCGTGTACGCCGAGACCATCGGAAACCCCCGAGCCGACGTGCTCGACATCTCCGCCGTCGCCGATGTGGCGCACCGCAACGACATTCCCCTCGTCATCGACAACACCTTCGCGACACCAGCCATCTGTCGTCCCATCGAGCACGGCGCCGACATCGTTGTGCATTCGGCCACCAAGTTCATCGGTGGTCACGGCGTGGCGATCGGCGGGGTCATCGTCGAGTCCGGACGATTCCCGTTCGACAACGGCCGCTTCCCGGTCATGACCGCACCGTCGCCGGCGTATCACGGATTGCGGTTCTGGGAGAACTTCCGCGAGTTCGGCTATCTGACGAAGGCTCGCACCGAATTGCTCCGCGACATCGGCGCCTCGCTCTCCCCGTTCAACAGCTTCCTTCTGATGCTCGGTCTCGAGACCCTGCCCCTGCGGATGGCCAAGCACGTCGAGAACGCGGTAGAGGTGGCCCGGTACCTCGCCGCCCACGCCGCAGTGGAGTGGGTCAGCTATCCCATCCTCGACGGCTCGCCCACCAAGGCGCTGGCAGAGAGGTACACGCCCGCCGGGCCCGGTGCGGTGTTCACGTTCGGGCTGAAGGGCGGCTACGACGCCGGCGTGAAATTCATCGAGCGCGTGGAGCTGGCGAGCCATCTGGCCAACGTCGGAGACGCCAAGACGCTGGTGATCCATCCCGCCTCCACCACCCACCAACAGGTCCCGGTCGAGGAACGCCGGGCATCGGGAGTCGGAGACGACATGATCCGGATCTCCGTCGGCATCGAGGACCTCGACGACATCCTGTGGGATCTCGGCCAGGCATTGGAGGCGTGACATGACCACAGTCGTCGAAGCCGCCCCGCGCGACCGCCTGCGCATCCTGTCGGAGATGGAGTCGGTGGCGCTCGTCGGGGTCTCGAGCAACCCGTTGCGGAGCTCCAACTTCGTCGCCACCTACCTGGTGCGTACCCCGTATCGGGTGTACCCGGTCAACCCCAACTACGACGAGGTTCTGGGAGAGAAGTGCTATCCGACCCTGGCGTCGCTCCCCGAGGTGCCGGATGTCGTCGACTGCTTCCGCAGGGCCGAGGACCTGCCCGGTGTGGTGGAGGAGGCGATCGCCGTGGGGGCGAAGGTCGTGTGGTTCCAACTCGGGCTGCGCAACGACGCCGCCGCCCAGATGGCGGTCGATGCCGGCCTCCGGGTCGTCCAAGACCGGTGCCTCAAGATCGAGCACGCCCGATTCGCCGGTGGACTCCACCTCGCCGGATTCGACACCGGTGTGATCAGCTCGCGACGGCGCCGGCCCGTCTGACGCGGCGGGCATACGCCCCGGCGCCGATCACACCGCCGACGAACACGCCGACGAACGGCAGCCCCAGGGTGACCACCGATACCGCACCGTCATCCACGATGCCGGACGAGGCCAGGTTCCCGAGGCCGGCACACAGCAGGATCGTGCCGAGGATCGGGCGCCACGCCCGGGGATCGGGGCGCGTGTCCGGCTGGGGGCGCTCGTAGCGTCGGAACGCCCACAGCAGCAGGAAGGTGACGACGCCGAGCACGACCAGGAACACGGGTCGGGTCGCCCACCACACCGGTGTGTTGACCGGGTACCGAAGTCCGAAGCCGTCGAGACCGATCTGGGCGGCGATGACACCCACCATCGCCGTCAGGTGCCACAGATACAGGGTCATGATCGTGGCCGAGACGGCGATGACCGTCGTCCACAGACGGCGATTTTCGAGCAGACGTCGGGCCGGCGCCTCGATGGCCGTGAGCAGACCGAACTGGAACAGGCCGAGAAACACGAGAGTCACCTTCGGGGGATTCGAGTTCGTGACGGTTGCGGCGTCGAGGCCGACCATGGCCAGCGGGTACGGGAGTGCGGCCACCAGTGCAGCCAGCACGCCGACACCGCCCAGACCGAGGGCCGCACGCGTGCGTGGGGCGCCCGTCCTGCCGTCCGCCCAGGCATAGCCGAGGGCATGGACGGCGTTCCACACGAACACGTAGTTGACCCAGCGGAGGATCTCGATCTCCAAGCCGAGCGTGGCCACGTCGACGAATGCGGCGGCGACGGTCATCCCGGCGATGGAGGACCAGCCGAATCGGTCCCACAGCCTGAGCGTGACCGGGGCGAGGGCCACCGCCACGATGTACGTGGCGAGGAACCAGACGGGAACGAGCGCCGCCTGTGAGCCGGCGCGAAGGAGGTCGGGATCCAACCCGAACGTGATCGCGGCCGATCCGGCGATCGCCCAGAAGACGAGGAGCGGGAGGACCGGCATCGCCAGGCGGCGGAGGCGGCTTCGAAGCCAAGCCGGATAGCTCTCCCCGCGGCGTCGGGCGGACCGCCACCCGGCGGCGTTGGCGTATCCGCCCACGAAGAAGAAGACGGGCATCACCTGGAATATCCACGTCAGGCCCTGGATCACGGTGGACTCGGCCACCAGGTGACCGAGGCGAATGGTGCCGTCGGCTGTGATCTCCGGACCGGCCATCAGCCAGTGCCCGAAGACGACCACCAGGATCGAGGCGGCCCGGAGAGCGTCGACGTAGCGATTCCGCGTGTCGGGAGTGGTGTCGGCGAGGTCGGTGAGCGTCGTCATGCGAGCATTCTCGGCCATGTGACCGTCCCGCTCCATCGGGGAACACCCCGAACCTCAGTCGGAACTCCCCCCTACGTGTCCGACCCCGGAGCATCGACCACGGGGAAGCTGCTTCCAGCTCAGGTGGGGCCTTCGAGGAACCAGGTGTGCATCTCTCCTCGCCCTTTCACTTGGATCTCGCCTCTGGCTTCGAATGCGTAGCGGTCCCTCAGGCGCAGGAACGAGGCCTCGGCCACCTGGATGCGACCCGCCACACCTGACGACTCCATGCGAGAGGCGATATTGATCGCGTCGCCCCAAAGATCGTATGCAAACTTGGAGGTACCGACTATCGCACCCACCGCCGCGCCTGTGCTGATGCCCATCCGGACCCTGAGCCGATGACCATCGTCGGTAGTCCGTTCATTCATGTACTGAGGCATGCCGAGCGCCAGTTTGGCGATGACGTCGCAGTGGTCGGCCCGCTCGAGCGGAGCTCCTGCAACCACCATGTAGCCGTCGCCGATCCTCCGGATCTGCTCGACGCCGGGGCCGGCCGCCATCTGGTCGAACGAGGTGAACACCTCGTTCAGCAACTCCACCGTTCGTTCCGGGGTCAACTTGGCGGAGAGTGGCGTGAATCCGACGATGTCGGCGAACAGTGCGGTCACCGAATCGAACCGGTCGGCGATGGTCTGTCCTGGGTACGCCTTGAGCCGCCTGGCGATCTCGGCCGGGAGGACGTTGAGGAGGAGCCTCTCTGCTCTGGCGTGCTCGACCCTGAGCTTCGACTCCAGTCGTCTCCGGTCGGTGATATCGATGAATGTCAGTACGGATCCCACAACGCGACCGTCTTCCTCCATCGGATACGACCAGTATTCGGCAGGAAAGCCGGTCCCGTCGGCCTTCCAGAACACCTCGTTGTCGACATGCACACCCTCGCCCTGGCGAAAGGCTTGGTAGATCTGGCACTGTTCACTGGGGTAGGGATCACCGCTGGGAAGCGTGTGGTGGACCAGCTCGTGCATGTTGCGTCCGAGGAGCTCCTGGTCGCTCTCGAATCCGAGAAGCCGAACACACGCTGGGTTGGCGAAGGTGCAGTTGCCGGCGAGGTCGACCCCGTAGATGCCCTCACCGGTCGAATTGAGCAGCAACTCAGCACGACGTTGACTCTCCCGAAGCTGGCGCTCGGTCCGTCTGCGTTCGGTGATGTCGACGAACGTCAGTGCCGACCCGACCAGTCCGTCGTCGGTGACGATCGGATAGGACCAGTACTCGGCGTAGAAGCTCGACCCATCGGATCGCCACATCACCTCGTCGTCGACATGGACTCCCCGTCCTTCGCGAAAGGCGGTGTAGATCCGGCATTCGTCCATCGGGTATGGGTCTCCGGAGGGACGCGTGTGATGAACGAGCTCGTGCATGTTCCGGCCCAACAGATCCTCGGGGGATGCGAAGCCGAGCAACCGCACGCTCGCCGGGTTGGCGAACGTGCAGTTGCCGTCGAGGTCGACGCCGTAGATGCCCTCACCGGTCGAATTGAGGAGAAGCTCGGCAAAGCCAGCGTCCCGCTCGATGGCGGACGGGCGATACATCGGTGTCTCTCAGCTGATCTGGGCTACCGCAGCATCGGTGTCGAGTACTTCACTTGCGATGAAGCCGAAGTTGACCAGGGCCGCTTGATAGCCGTCGCCCAATTCCGGGTGCTGGGCTGCGGCCGTGGCGTCCTTGACCACAGAGACCTCGAATCCGTCCTCTGTCAGCTGGCGCAGGTGCGCCTCGACGCAGAGGTTCGCCGACATCCCGGCGAGGATGACCTTGTTGATCCCGCGCTTCCTGAGCTGCAGGGCGAGGTCGTTGGTCTCGGGGCCGTAGACCTTGTGTGGGCTCGTGACGATGGTTTCTCCATCGTTGATGAGCTCGGCGAGATCCGAGTGCCAGTCGGCGCCAGACCCGTCGAACCCCTCGAGATCGAGTTGGCCGCTCCGATCGAACATGTTGATGTCGTGCATCATCACCTCGACCGTTCCACCGAACTGCCACCCATGATCGGTCGGGTAGTAGTAGTGAGGCGAGATGAACACCGGCACGCCGGCCGCTTTTGCGGACTGGAGCAGTCTCCGGATGTTGTCGACGGTGTTGTTCTTGGTGACGCTCTCGCCGACCAAACCCCATGTCGCACCTTCCGGACTCAGAAAGTCGTTCTGAGGATCGGTGATCACCAAAGCCGTTGCGCCATCCACAATCTTCCTCCTTCTGTCCCGTCAGGACATCGCCTGGTTGTCGAATCTGCCGGAAACCAGGACTGATTTGGTGTGGAAAGCGTCCTGAATCGTCCAATCGTCCGCCGACAACGGGTGTAGATTCGGCAGACGGTGTTGGTCGACAGGATCATCGAGAGCCTCGACGTGACTGTCGAGCCCTTCGCCTTGTGTGAGGTGGGCGAAGGATCTGACCTGACCATCGGTGAGCTCGGATGGGTGACCCTGCACTTCGTCCTCGCCGGCGAAGGTCAGATCCGGCTGGGGCACCGAAAGGTCTTCGACCTCCCGAAGTACAGCCTGTGCCTCGTGAAGCAGAAGCACGACCTGGTCGGTACGGCGGGTGACGAGTCGGATGTGGACGGGTCTTCACTCGACGGGGTGGAACATCTGTTCGGCACACCGTCGGGGGATCCCGACTTCGTGGTCGCGTGCGGGCGGATCCAGGCGACCTACGGGCTGGCGATCGGGTTGTTCGACCTCATCGACGATCCCCTCGTGGTCCGATTCTCGGAATCGTCCGAGCTTCGTCACCTCTTCGGGATGATCTTGAAAGAGAGCTCACATCCGACACCAGGCAGCCTGGGGATGATCGAAGCGATGATGAAACAGTGTCTCATCATCTTGCTCCGCGAGCTCTCGAGCACTGGGCCCGAGGGTCTCATTTGGGTCGACGCCCTTGCCGATGAGCGGATGGCCGGAGTCATCGAGAGCGTGCTCGACAGACCCGAGGCCCGTCACACCGTCGAATCGCTGTCGGCGACCGCCAACATGAGTCGCTCGGCGTTCGCCTCTCAGTTCAGACGTTGCTTCAACCAGACCCCGATGAGCTTTGTGCGCACGGTGCGTCTCCGACGGGCGGCGGGTTTGCTCCGGACCACAGGGCTGACGACTGCCGCCGTCGCCAGGAGGTGCGGTTTCGCCAGCAGGAGCTATTTCGCCGATGCCTTCAAGAGGGAGTACGGGGTGTCGCCCGGCGAGTTCAGGGACCCGAACACTCTCGACCTCGTGCGGGTGTGAGTGGCCACGGGGCTGGCGAATCCGGTTCCGGCTACGCAGGCGAATTGTGACTAGACACCTCGGACCTAACGCGGATAACCCCCAGGTTCTGGTAACTCGGATGAGGATGTCGAGACCATCCGGACGGGCATGGGCTGGGGTCCGAGCGGCAGGGCCTCCCGATGTGGACGCTGTGGCGAACGCGCTGCAACCAAGACACCGGGGGGCCTGCGCTGTCAGCGGCACGCCGCCGAAGAACACGCCATGGATGAATTCGCCTCGGACGAAGTCGGCCGCCCGCCGCTGGAGACTGCCGGCGCAGGTCCATGCTCCTCCTCCGATATTCTGGCCTGCCGTGACCACCGCTCTGATCCGTCGAGTCGGCGTCTATGGACGGTGCATCAGCGACGGAGCCATCCTCCTCACGCTGCTGGCCGCCACCGAACCGGATCGCGGTCGTTGGACGCTGCCCGGCGGCGGGATGGAGTTCGGCGAGACTCCGCACGAGGCGCTCGCTCGTGAATTCCACGAGGAGACCGGCCTGCGCCCGGACATCGGCCGGCTCGCCACCGCCCGCTCCCAGGTGTTTCCGCCCGACGAGCGCCGGGGACCCTTCCACAGCGTCCAGTTCGTCTACGAGGTGGCGGCGGCCGGGGCGCCGTCCGTCGTCGAGGTCGGCGGCAGCACGGCGGACGTGGCGTGGGTGCCGCTCGATCAGGTGGTCCGCCTGCCCCTCGTGGAGCTGGCTCGCTGGGCGGTTTCCCGATGATCGACCAGTCCTCCCGTCGGATCGGCGTGTATGGACTCGCCGTGGTCGAGGACGCCGTTCTGCTCACCCGTGTCGCCCCGGGATATCCGGGAGGAGGCAGGTGGACGCTGCCCGGCGGCGGGCTGGAACGGGGCGAGGCGCCCGACGAGGCGCTCCAGCGGGAGATCCACGAGGAGACCGGACTGGCGGTGGCGGCGGCGGAGGTTCTCGACCTCTTCAGCGAGACCGTGACGACGGTGACCGGTCAAACCGTCCACAGTCTCCAACTCGTGTACGGCGTGACGCTGCACGGAACACCGCGCCGAGAGACCGACGGTTCCACGGATGACGTCGCCTGGCATCCGCTGCATCTCCTCCCCGCCACCGTCTCCCTCGTCGGCCGGGCGCTCGAGGCCCGCTCGGTACAGTCACGGTGATGATCGACCCCGTCCGTGCCCGCCGCGAGCTCGAACACCTCATCTCCATTCCGTCGATCACCGGGCAGGAGGAGCAGATACAGGCGGAGCTGGCCGACCTGCTCACCACCGAGGGCTTCGATGTGGACCGTTTCCACGGGGACCTCGACGTTCTGTCGGCAGACCCTCGCTTCCCGGGGATGGAGGTCGATCACCCCGTCCTTCCGGTGGTCGTCGCTCGCCTCGACACCGGTCGACCTGGGCCGACGATTCTTCTCGACGGCCACGTCGACGTCGTACCTCCGGGCGATCCGAACACCTGGGACAGCCCGGCGTTCGAGCCGGCATTCAGTGAAGGCAACGTGTACGGCCGCGGCGCCTGCGACATGAAAGGGGGCATCGTCTCGGCTGTGGAGGCGATGCGCGCCGTGCGGGATGGAGCGGACGATCTGTGCGGTCAGGTGTTGCTGGCGCTCGTGCCGGGCGAGGAAGACGGGGGCTCGGGTTCGTTCGCCGTCATCCGGGAGGGATACACGGCCGATGTCTGTGTGATCCCCGAGCCGACGAGCCTCGACATCGTCGTCGCCCACGGCGGAGCAATCACGTTCACCCTCGACGTGCCCGGGCGTGCCGCCCACGCCTCCATGCGGCGGGAAGGCGTGTCCGCGCTCGACAATCTCATCTATCTGGTCGAGGCGCTGAAGGACGACGAGCGTCGCCGCAACGATGCCGAAACGGACGAACGTATGGCAGCCATCGGTCTGCCATACCCGACGATCATCGGCCAGGTGGAGGGCGGGAACTGGGCGTCGACGGTCATGGACCGGGTGTTGGCGCACGGCCGATACGGCGTCACGGTCCGCCAGGACGCTATGGGCGCCGCCGCCGACCTGAGGGCGGCGATCGCCGAGGCATGCTCCCGGCATCCTTTCCTGTCAGAGCATCCGGTCGAGGTATCCGTGTGGGGCGGGCGCTTCGATTCGGCTCGAGGGGACTCCGATCACCCGCTCCCGGTCGGCCTAGCCGCCGCCCACCGATCGGTGACCGGCTCGTCGGCGGCGTGTGTCGGTGCTCCCTACGGTGCCGACATGCGGCTCTTCGTCCAGGAGGCTGGAATTCCCACCGTGATGTACGGTCCCGGCAGCGCCCGAACCGCGCACTCCGCCAACGAACATGTCCCGATGGACGACGTGACGTCGTGTGCCGAGGTGCTGGCAAAGTGGATGCACGAACTACTCGCCCGGTGAGCTCCGGCAGAGCCCGCAGACGCCAGTGGTCGCTGAGCGTCGGGGCGGACCCGCGGCGGCTTCCAACGGTGGTGACCGACCTGGTCGTCGCCGGTCTGGCGGTGTTGGTGATCACCGGACTGATCGACTTCGCCATCACCCGCCAGCCGGGCCCCATCGTGCAGGTGGTGGCATCCGCGGCGCTTATCGCGTGGGCAGCCGTGATGAAGCGAAGGGGACGCCCTCGGCCCGCCCTGCTCCTGGGGATGGCCGTCACGCTGGCCTTCGCCTATGTGGTCCTGGCGGCGCTCGGATCGACTTTTGCCGACATCACCGACACATCGCCCATCGCCATCATCGTGGGAGCGGGCGTGGTGGCCGTCGCCGCCGGGGGTCGTGACTCGATCGTCGTCGGGATCGGCTCGCTCGTGATCGCCACGGTCGCCACAGTCGTCATCCAGACCACCTTGGGTAGCGAGCTCATCGACATCGTCGGCGACTCCGCGAATTCACTCGTGGTGATGGCGGTCGCCTTCGCCGTCGTTCTCGCCGTGCGAACCGCAGCCGAGGATGGGTTCACCCGGTACCGAGGTCTGGTGGAGAGTGCCCCGGTGGCGGTGGTGGAAGTCGACCTGGCCGCCTATCTCGCACGCGAACCGCGTGTACACCTCGGCCCGATGAACGCGGTGGCGTCTTCGGTGGTCGGCTACGTCGACGGGCGGACCGAGGCCAACATCCCCATCGGCTCGATTCCACAGGAGTTCGCCGACCTCCTCGACATGGCGGCCACCGCCCCCAGTGGGAGCAGGGTGCGCAAGTTCTCGGACGGACGGACGTTCAAGGTCGGGTGGCAGGTGGATCCGGTCACGGGCAGCGTCACACTGACCGGCACCGACATCACGGCTCAACGGGTGGCGGAGGACGAGCTCAGCGGGCAGCTCTCGGCGCGGGACAGGTTCATCGCCACGGTCAGCCACGAGCTGCGGACCCCGCTGACCGGGGCCATGGGAATGCTCGAGCTCGTCCGTTCGGGAGACCTCGTCGAGGGTGCGGAGCGCGACGAGATGATCGACCTCGCGCTCTTGCAGGTGCGGGACATGGCCGACATCGTCGAAGACCTCCTCGTCGCCGCCCGTGCAGCCAGCGGCAGGTTGTCGGTGCACCCGCAGACGGTGGACGTCTCGGCCGCCGTCCGGGCGGTGCTGTCGGTGATCGGTGAACCGTTCGATCAGGCGATCGAGCCCGAGGCGAGAGCGTGGGTCGACCCGGTCCGCGTGCGTCAGATCGTCAAGAACCTGATGACCAACGCCGTCCGCTACGGCGGGACCGCCAGGGAAGTGGCAGTCAGGACGGAGCGGAACCGTGTCGTCGTGGAGGTGTCCGACGACGGGCCTCCCCTCGCCGCCGATTTCAGGGCGAGGATGTTCGAGCCTTACGAGCGTCTCGGGGGACGCGCACCCACCGAGTCGGTCGGTCTCGGTCTCACGGTGGCGCGCACCCTCGCCCGACTCATGGACGGCGACGTGACCTATGACCACGACGGCCGAGCCCGCTTCCGGTTGGTGCTGCCGCTCGCCAGGGAGTCTCAGGTCGCGCCCAACTGATCGAGGATGAAGGCGATCACCTCGGCCTCGTCGTTCCAGGCGTCGTAGCGGCCGGACTTGCCGCCGTGTCCTGCGCCCATCTCCGTCTTGAGCAGCACCGGGCCGCGGCTCGTCGTCCGTGCCCGCAACGCAGCCACCCACTTGGCAGGTTCCCAATAGGAGACACGGGGATCGTTCAGCCCTGCGGTGACGAACATGGCCGGGTACTCCGCCCCGTCCACGAGATTCTCGTACGGTGCGTACCTCCGCATCCAGCCGTACTGCTCTTCGAGCTTGGGGTTCCCCCACTCCTCCCATTCGATGGCGGTCAGTGGGAGCGACTCGTCGAGCATCGTGTTGATCACGTCGACGAACGGAACCTCCGCGACCATCGCCCGGAACAGGTCTGGTCGCAGGTTGACCGCCGCCCCCATGAGAAGGCCTCCCGCCGAGGCGCCCCTGGCGGCGAGCCGCTCGGGGCTCGTTACGCCGGAGGCGACGAGGTGCTCGGCGGCCCGCACGAAGTCCGTGAACGTGTTCATCTTGTGCGCCAGCTTGCCGTCCTCGTACCAGAGGCGCCCCATCTCACCGCCTCCCCGCGGATGGGCGATGGCGAACACGGCTCCCCGGTCGAGTAACGACAGGCGGGGAATCGAGAAGTAAGGGTCGATGGTCACCTCATAGGAGCCGTAGCCGTAGAGGACGGCAGGTGCGGGCAGGCTCAGGTCGTGTCGACGGACGAGCGAGATCGGGATCTCGGTCCCGTCGTCGGCCACCGCCCACAATCGTTGCGAGACGTATCGGTGGCGGTCGTATCCACCGAGGACGGGCTGCTCCTTCACGACGGTCCGGTCGCCGGTCGCGAGATCGATGTCGATGATCTGCTGCGGAGTCGTCAACGACTGATAGGAGATGCGGAGGAGCGACGTCTCGTACTCGTGGTTGGCGCCGAGCGCCACCGTGTACACCGCCTCGTCGAATGAGACCTCCGTCCGAGCGTCGTCGGTCAGCACCGTCAGCGAGGTGAGCCCGTCCGTCCGACCCGTCACGACGACGTGTGAGGAGAAGGCCTTCACATCGTCGATCTTGCGGAGCGGATCGTGGTCGATGATCGAGCTGACATCGTCGGGATCGTCCACCGCTGACGACATCAGCCGCCCATTGGGAGCGTTCTGGTCGGTCACGATGAGCCAGCGTCCGTCACGGTGATCGACCGTGTACTGGACACCGTGGACGCGGGGCAGCACGGGCTCGAACGTCGGGTGGGGATCGGTCGCCTCGGCGTAGTGGGCGTCGGCGGTGATCTGACTGCGGCCGGTGACGAGTACGAAGCGGCGATCGGTCGTCGTCTTCACCTCGAGGAACATCCGGTCGTCCGGCTCCTCGAAGACGACCTGATCGATGGCGGCGCCGATGCGATGGAGCCAGACCTTGTCGGGGCGGTGGGTCTCGTCGAAGGTCGTGTAGTACACGGCAGAGGAGTCCGTGGCCCAGGCAGCCGAGTAGTAGGTGCCGGGTATCTCGTCGGGCAGGTCCTGCCCGCTCTCGAGATCCCTGATCCTCAGGCGGAATGACTCGCTCCCGTCCGTGTCGAGGGAATAGGCCAACAGACGATGGTCGGGGGAGACGGAGAAGACGCCGATCGAGAGATACTCGTGGCCCTCGGCGAGGTCGTTGGCGTCCAGCAGCGTCTGCTCGGGACCGTCCGGCCCGCCCCGCAGCCTGACGAAGACCGGATACTGACGACCCTCCTCGGTGCGACTGGCGTACCACCAGTCGTCCCGCTTGGCGGGTGCCGACAGATCGGTCAGCTGGGTTCGGGCGACGATCTCGTCGAAGATCTCACCTCGGAGCGGCGCCAGCCGTCCGAGGACGGCCTCCGAGTAGTCGTTCTCGGCGGACAGGTACGCGATGGTGGCCGGGTCCTCCCGGCGGCGAAGCCAGCCGTACTCGTCGACGACCGTGTCGCCGAACATGACTCGCTCGACTGCGGCGCGGGGGGCGGAGGGTGGAGTCTTCACGGCGCATCAAACTACTCCGGCCCGTGCCTGCGTATCCGCATCTGCGCCTCACCCGTGGTGCGTCGCCACCATCCCACGACGCGGACGGTCTTGCCGGGAGGGGTCGTGATCCGGTCGATCAGGAAAGAATCCCAGAAGTGAGACGGTCGGGGTCGTAGCCTCCCGCATCCGTGGCTTCGCTCTTCACCCTCATGCCGGCCGGTGCCGGACCCATCCCGCTCGAGCGGCTCGAGGCCGCGGCCGAGACCGAGGACGTGCTGGTCGACTGCCTGATCGACGAGGAGTTGTACTGGCTGCGGGGCGGAGGGGTCCCCGACCCGTTCTACGACGAGCCCTACCTGTCCGGTCTGTCGGAGCTTGCCCGGACGGCGGCCCTCGACTCCGGACTGCGTGCGTTGACGGCCAAGGGGATGGTGGACGTGGATCCGGAGGAACCGGCTTCGATCGAGGTCCTCGGTGTCTACAGGTTGCTGGCGGATTGCCGCCGGGAGGCGCTCTCCGTCACCCGGGCGGCGCTGGAGGTCGGCGGCGAGCCATCCCTCCGATTCGCCTTCCACCGTATCAGCGACACGCTCGTGCTCGTCGAGGAGGTCTCCGCCGACGGCTTCCACGACTTCACCTTCCAGTCGCTCGACTCGGCTGCCGCCGCTCTGTCGTCGATCTTCGACCGGCGCCGGGCGGCCGGTTCCGAGAGCGGCCGGCAGGCGCGTGCTGCGCTCGCGTCCGCTCTCGCTCCCACACCCCAGTCGCTTCGTGCCGCCGCCTCGCACGTCGTCTCGGTGATCTCGACGGGAGCGGGAGTCGGTGGCGGGGTCCACGACCTGGCTCTCACGATCTACGGGCTGACTGACGGCGTGTGGGCGCACTGGACGGAACCAGGTCCGGCGGAGGTCCACGTGATGGCGCATGCCGGTGCTCCCGACCTGTTCGTACTGGCGGCGGACGCCATCGCCGGGCGCGCCCCCGCCCGCTAGAGCGAAGTCCGCGAGGCCCGAGGCCCCACTGGTAGCGTTGCTCGCGCAGTCGCAAGGAGGAATGGTGTCGCTGCTTTGGTTGCTCTTGATCGGTCTGATCGCGGGCTTGCTCGCCAGGGCGATCGTGCCCGGCCCGGATCCGATGGCTTGGTGGCAGACGATTCTGCTCGGTGTCGTCGGCTCCTTCGTCGGCGGTTTCATCGGCTCGTTGTTCGGGGATGGTGACATCACCGACATCAACTCCTCAGGCATTGTCCTGTCGGTGATCGGCGCGGTCGTGGCGCTCATCGTCTACCGGATGGTGAAGCGCCGAACCTGAGCCATCGAGTGACCCCGCCGCCGGGCGAGCATCGCCGCCCGCTCCCCGAATGGTTGATCGGCCTGGCGATCGCCGTCGTGGTCGTCATCCTCGGCGCGCTGCTGCTGTCCTACCTCGGCGCCGGCGACGACCCCACCTTCAACGAAGGAGCGATCGGGCTTTTTAGCGCATGAACGGTGCAGAAATGCACCGTTCTGCGGTAGAGAAACAGGTTGTCGGTTGAGGAACGCACGTTGCGGGGAAGCCCTATATTCGGCGGATCCGATCGATCTGGAGCCGTCATGCGTGAAGCCGTCATCGTCTCGACCGCCCGCACTCCCATCGGGAAGGCATTCCGCGGTCTCTTCAACGACACCGAGACACCGTCGATGGGCGGTCGCGTGATCGCCGCCGCCGTCGAGCGCGCCGGCATCGAAGGAGCAGAAGTCGACGACGTGATCATGGGCGTCGCCATGCAGCAGGGAACGCAGGGCATCAACTCTGCCCGGGTGGCGGCCGTCGCCGCCGGGCTCCCCACCTCGGTGGCGGGCATGACCATCGATCGGCAGTGCTCCTCCGGTCTCATGGCGGTCGCCACCGCCGCCAAGCAGATCGTCATGGATGGCGCCCCGATCGTGGTCGCCGGCGGGATGGAGTCGATCAGCCTCGTCCAGAACGAGCACATGAACATGTATCGGGCGGCGGACCCGGCGGTCCTCGAACTGGAGCCGAACATGTACATGCCGATGATCGACACGGCCGAGGTCGTCGCCGACCGCTACGGGATATCGCGTGAAGCGTGCGACGAGTACGCATTCCAGTCACAGCAGCGGGTGGCAGCCGCCCAGGAGAACGGCATCTTCGACGAGGAGATCATCGAGGTCACCACGACCAAGGCGGTGGTGAACAAGGAGACCGGCGAGACATCGAAGGAACAGGCGACGATGCGGCTCGACGAGGGCAACCGCCCCGGGACGACCCTCGAGGGCCTCTCCCAACTGCCACCGGTGCGAGGTCCGGGAAAGAACGTCACGGCCGGCAACGCCAGCCAGCTCTCGGACGGGGCGGCGGCCCTCGTCCTCATGGAGGCCGGCGAGGCGAGCCGACGAGGCCTCGATCCACTGGGCTGGTACCGGGGCATGGCCGTCGCCGGCGTCGATCCGGACGAGATGGGAATCGGCCCGGTGTTCGCCGTGCCGAAGCTCCTGGAACGCAACGCCCTGACGATCGACGACATCGATCTGTGGGAACTGAATGAGGCGTTCGCGGTGCAGACGCTGTACTGCCGGGACGTGCTCGGCATCGACAACGAGATCTACAACGTCAACGGCGGTGCGATCTCGATAGGCCATCCATATGGCATGTCCGGGGCGCGCATGGTCGGTCACGCTCTCTTGGAAGGCAAGAGGCGCAACGCCCGGTACGTCGTCGTCACGATGTGCGTGGGTGGCGGGATGGGGGCGGCGGGGCTGTTCGAGGTGGTGTGATGCGCGCCCTTGTCTGCACCGAGCTCGGGCCGGCGTCGAAGTTGTCGGTCCGCGAGGTCGACGATCCCGTTCCGGGCCCCGGCCAGATCGTCGTCGACGTCGAAGCCGCCGGGATCAACTTTCCCGACACGCTCATCATCGAGGGGAAGTATCAGTCCAAGCCCGACCTCCCCTTCTCTCCGGGCGCCGAGGCGGCGGGGACGGTGTCGGCGGTTGGCGGAGGGCTATCTTGGCCCGCCGTCGGAGACCGGGTCATCGCCCTGGCCAGCCACGGGGCGTTCGCCGAGAAGTGGCTCGTCGAGGCACGGTCGGTACGACCCTCGCCGCCCGGCTTGGACTCGGTGGCGGCGGCCGCGTTCGGACTCACCTATGGGACGTCCTACTACGCCCTGAAGAATCGGGTTCGGCTCCGCGAGGGAGAGACGCTCCTCGTGCTGGGAGCTGCCGGCGGTGTCGGGTCGGCAGCGGTGGAACTCGGCAAGATGTTGGGCGCGACCGTCATCGCCGCCGCATCCTCTCCGGACAAGCTGGCGTGGGCCACCGATCTCGGTGCGGACCACACCATTGACTACGCCACCGAGGATCTCACCGACCGCGTGCGCAGCCTGACCGATGGCCGCGGGGTGGACGTGGTCTATGACCCGGTCGGCGGTGAGCTGACGGAGGCGGCAATTCGGTCGACGGCCTGGAACGGACGGCTGGCGGTGATCGGCTTCGCCGCCGGCGACATCCCTTCGATTCCGCTGAACCTCCCGCTCCTGAAGGGCGTGTCGATCGTGGGTGTGTTCTGGGGTCGGTCGATGTCCGAGGAACCGGAGTTGCATCGCGAGAACTTCGCCGACATGGCGGCGATGACGGCCGACGGCCGGATCCGCCCGCGAGTGAGCGCCGAATTCGCCCTCGATGAGTACGAGGCGGCGTTCTCCGTTCTCACCGAGCGGACCGTCATGGGGAAGGCGGTCTTCCGCATCCGGTAGGTTCGAGGGCATGGCCTTCCCCGACGATTTCACCTGGGGTGTCGCCACAGCCTCGTATCAGATCGAAGGCGCCTTCGACGAGGACGGCCGTGGAGAGTCGATCTGGGATCGGTTCTCCAGGACGCCGGGCAAGGTGCTCGGTGGCGATACCGGCGACGTGGCCTGCGATCACTACCACCGAATGCGCTCGGACGTTCGACTGATCGCGGATCTCGGAGTCGACGCCTACCGGTTCTCGATCGCCTGGCCCCGCGTCGTCCCCGACGGCATCGGTGAGGTCAACCACGCCGGCCTCGACTTCTACGACCAACTCACCGATGAGCTCCTCGATGTCGGGATCGCCCCGTACCCCACGCTCTACCACTGGGATCTGCCGCAGGCGCTGGAGGAGCGGGGGGGATGGCGCAACAGGATCACGGCGGAGGCGTTTCTCGACTACGCCACCGCGGTGACCGATCGGCTGGGTGATCGCATCGGCCGCTTCGCGACGCTGAACGAACCGTGGTGTTCGGCGATCCTCGGTCACCTCGTCGGGGAGCACGCCCCTGGGATGCAGGACACGGAGGCGGCGCTCGCCGCCGCCCATCACCTCCTGCTCGCTCATGGGCTCGCCGCCCAGCATCTCCACGCCGACGGGCTCGAGGCGGGATACGTCGTCAATCAGGAGACGATGATCCCGGCCTCGGATCATCCCGCCGATGTCGACGCCGCCCGTCTCGCCGATCAGAAGATGAGCGGATGGTTCCTCGACCCGGTGGTCGGTCGCGGGTATCCGGCGGAAGCCGCCGGCCACTACGGCTGGGACGAGGCACCCGTGCAGTCGGGAGATCTGGATGTGATCGCCGAGCCCCTCGACTTCATCGGGTTGAACTACTACACGGCGTCGGTGATCGCAGATCCGTACGTGTCGGATTCGGAGCGTGGCGTCCGTCGCCCCGACGCCGGCGAGCTGACCGACATGGGCTGGCCAGTGCATCCCGGCGGCCTGACGGTCCAGTTGCGCCGCCTCGCAGAGGACTACGGCTTCGATGCGATCTACGTGACGGAGAACGGAGCGGCATATCCGGATCCGGTGGGGGCCGACGGGACGGTGAACGACGCGGACCGGATCTCGTATCTGGATCGCCACCTGCGGGCGGCGGCGGATGCCCTCGACGCCGGGGTGCCGTTGCGGGGGTATTTCGTGTGGTCCCTCATGGACAACTTCGAGTGGGCGTGGGGCTACTCGAAGCGCTTCGGACTCGTCCACGTCGACTACGCCACACTCGACCGCACGCCAAAGGCAAGCTACCGCTGGTTGCGCGACGTCATCACGTCGGGCGGATGACCGGCGCCTCCGAGACTGGACCCGGGGTGTCGAGAGCGTGCTCGGATGGTGCGGCGACAGAGAGTCCGGTCGGCGGCGGCGTGCCATCCCGGAATCTTCGAGCAGTTGATTCGTTGACACATTTCGTCGCGGTGTCGTATGCTGCACACAGCCGCAAGGCGACGTCCGCGACCGGCCGTCGACACAGATCGACACCGGCAGTGGCGTCCGACAACAGGAATATTTCTTTTTGAGGTGCGTTGGCCTTCCGTGCTAACCTGCTCATCTGGTTGTCCGGACCCCACATTTCGTTTAGGAGGCAATTTTGTCCTCGCGCGTCGCTGAGCGCTTCTCCTTCGGCAAGATCCCCGAAGTCCTTCCCCTTCCCGACCTTCTCGCAGTCCAACACGAATCCTTCCAGTGGTTCCTCGACGAGGGACTCAAGGAGATCTTCGACGAGATCTCTCCCATCGAAGATTTCACAGGCTCACTGGCGCTCGAACTGACCGATCACCGTTTCGGCGATCCGATCATGTCGATCGAGGAGTGCAAGGAACGGGACACCAATTATGCCCGTCCCCTGTTCGTGACCGCCCGCTTCATGAACAAGCAGACGGGTGAGATCAAGGAGCAGCAGGTCTTCCTCGGCGACTTCCCGATGATGACCGAGAACGGCGTGTTCATCGTCAACGGCACCGAGCGGGTAGTCGTCTCCCAGCTCGTCCGCTCTCCCGGGGTCTACTACGACGCCACCCCGGACAAGACCTCGGACCGTGTCATTCACGCCGGCAAGATCATCCCGGGACGCGGCGCCTGGCTCGAGTTCGACACCGACAAGCGAGACACGATCGGGGTCCGCGTCGATCGCAAGCGCCGCCAGTACGTGTCGGCTTTCCTGCGCGCCCTCGGCATCGCTGAGACCGACGAGGAGATCCTCGCCCTGTTCGACGGCGCCGAGTCCATCAAGAACACCCTCGAGCGCGATCCGGCCACCGATCGGGACGACGCTCTCGTCGACCTGTACCGCAAGCTGCGTCCCGGCGAGCCCACCACCGTCGAGTCTGCCCGCGGTCTCATCCAGACTCTCTTCCGAAACCCCAAGCGCTACGACCTCACCCGGGTCGGTCGCTACAAGCTCGGCCAGAAGTTCCAGGAGGACTCGCCCGACGACTATCGGGCCGAGGGACTGCAGCTCCTCCGCGACGAGGACATGGTCGACGCCATCAAGTACCTGGTGGCGCTCCACGCCGGCAAAGCGACGATGACCACCCACAAGGGTGTCGAGATCCCGGTCCTCACCGACGACATCGACCACTTCGGGAACCGCCGCATCCGAACGGTCGGTGAGCTGATCCAGAACCAGATCCGGGTCGGCCTCTCCCGTCTGGAGAGGGTCGTGAAGGAACGGATGACGACGCAGGACCCCGAGGCGATCACGCCCCAGTCGCTGATCAACATCCGCCCGGTGACGGCCTCCATCAAGGAGTTCTTCGGGACGTCACAGCTCAGCCAGTTCATGGACCAGCCGAACCCGCTCGCCGGGCTCACCCACCGGCGCCGTCTGTCGGCGCTCGGCCCCGGTGGTCTCAGTCGTGAGCGCGCCGGCTTCGAAGTCCGTGACGTCCACTCCAGCCACTACGGTCGGATGTGCCCGATCGAGACGCCCGAAGGTCCGAACATCGGCCTCATCGGCTCGCTGGCCACCTACGCCCGTGTCAACCGGTTCGGGTTCATCGAGACTCCCTACCGCAAGGTCGAGGGGGGCACGGTGACCAAGAAGATCGAGTATCTGACCGCCACCGAAGAGGAGCGCTACGTCATCGCCCAGGCGAACGCCCCGCTCACCGAGGACGGCAAGTTCCGCAACGACAGGGTCCTCGTCCGCAAGGCCGGGGGCGAGGTCGAGGCCGTGCCACCGAGCCAGGTGGATTACATGGACGTGTCGCCGAAGCAGATCGTGTCGGTGTCCACGGCCCTGATCCCGTTCCTCGAGCACGACGACGCCAACCGGGCCCTGATGGGCTCCAACATGCAGCGTCAGGCAGTGCCGCTGATCCGGTCGGATGCACCGCTCGTCGGCACGGGCGTCGAGCGCCGCACCGCCCAGGACTCCGGCGACATGGTCGTCTCGCCCATCGACGGCGAGGTCACCGACGTGACCGGCGTCGAGATCGTCGTCAAGGAGAAGGGCACCAACAAGAAGCACACCTTCGTCCTCGACAAGTTCGAGCGGTCCAACCAGGGCACCTGCATGAACCAGAAGCCGTTGGTGCGGGAAGGCGACACCGTGAAGGTCGGCGACGTGCTGGCCGACGGTCCGTCGACCGACGAAGGAGAACTGGCCCTCGGACGCAACCTGATGGTGGCGTTCATGCCATGGAACGGCCACAACTTCGAAGACGCCATCATCCTGTCCGAGCGTCTCGTCAAGGACGACCTCCTGACCTCGATCCACATCGAGGAGCACGAGATCGACGCACGCGACACCAAGCTCGGTGCCGAGGAGATCACCCGTGACATCCCCAACGTCGCCGAAGAGGTGCTCGCCGACCTCGACGAGGACGGAATCATCCGGGTCGGCGCCGAGGTGGGACCCGGCGACTACCTCGTCGGCAAGGTCACGCCAAAGGGCGAGACCGAGCTGACGCCCGAAGAGCGTCTGTTGCGCGCCATCTTCGGAGAGAAGGCGCGGGAGGTTCGTGACACCTCGCTCAAGGTGCCGCACGGTGAGCAGGGCAAGGTCATCGCCGTCAAGGTGTTCAAGCGGGACGAGGGTTTCGACCTTCCCCCCGGTGTGAACGAGCTCGTCCGCGTCTACGTCGCCCAGCAGCGCAAGATCTCCGAAGGAGACAAGCTGGCCGGTCGACACGGCAACAAGGGCATCGTCGCCAAGATCCTGCCGGAGGCGGACATGCCGTTCATGGCCGACGGCACCCCGGTCGACATCATCCTGTCACCGCTCGGCGTGCCGTCCCGGATGAACCTCGGCCAGGTGCTGGAGACCCATCTCGGCTGGGCTGCCGCTCACGGCTGGGAGCCCTTCGACGACGACACCAGCCCGGCGGCGGTGGGCGCCAAGCCGTGGACGAAGGTGGCGACTCCCGTCTTCGACGGGGCGCGGGAGGACGAGATCATGAAGGTCATCGCCCATGCCAAGCCGAACCGCGACGGCCTCAAGCTCGTCGGCAACGACGGGAAGGCGACCCTGTACGACGGTCGGAACGGCGAACCATTCGACACCGACGTCACCGTCGGATACATCTACATGCTGAAGCTGGTCCACCTCGTGGACGACAAGATCCACGCCCGGTCGACCGGCCCGTACTCGATGATCACGCAGCAGCCGCTGGGCGGCAAGGCGCAGTTCGGTGGGCAGCGGTTCGGTGAGATGGAGGTGTGGGCGCTCGAAGCGTATGGAGCCGCCTACGCGTTGCAGGAGGTGTTGACGATCAAGTCCGACGACGTCCAGGGCCGGGTCAAGGTCTACGAGGCGATCGTCAAGGGCGACAACATCCCGGAGCCGGGTATCCCGGAGTCCTTCCGGGTACTCATCAAGGAGATGCAGAGCCTCTGCTTGAACGTGGAGATGCTCGCCGCCGGTGAGGAGGTCGAGCTGCGCGATCTCGACGAGGACATGTATCGCTCGGGCGAGAGCCTGGGCATCGACCTCTCCCGCCCGGAACGCCCCGAAGCGGAAGTCTGAACCCCTCTCGGTGCGCACCGAGTTCGAAGTACTGAGAGAGAAGAGGAGCCACATTGGTACAGCAGGTCTTCGATGAACTGAAGATCGGTCTCGCCTCATCCGACCAGATCCGTGCGTGGAGCTACGGCGAGGTCAAGAAGCCGGAGACGATCAACTACCGCACCCTGAAGCCCGAGAAGGAGGGTCTGTTCGACGAACGGATCTTCGGTCCCCAGCGCGACTGGGAGTGCTACTGCGGGAAGTACAAGAGGATCCGCTACAAAGGCATCATCTGTGAGCGTTGCGGCGTCGAAGTCACGCGCTCCAAGGTCCGCCGCGAGCGTATGGGCCACATCGAGCTGGCGGCGCCCGTCACCCACATCTGGTTCTTCAAGGGTGTCCCGAGCCGACTCGGCTACCTGCTCGACATGTCGCCGAAGGACCTCGAGAAGGTCATCTACTTCGCTGCCTACATCATCACCTCCGTCGACGAGGACAAGCGCACCAAGGACCTCCCGGAGCTGGAAGAGGCGATGCGGGCCGAGCTCCAGGTCGTGCGTGAGGACTTCGGGGAGTGGAGGGAAGTCCGGCTCGAAGCCCTGGAAGACGAGCTCGCCCGCATGGAAGAGGGCGGCGCCAAGTCCCAGGAGATCAACGCCCGCCGCAAGGAGGTGGAGCGCGAGATCAAGGATCGCGACGACCGCCGGGCGCGTGAGGAAGACCTGATCCAGGACGCCTTCGACCAGTTCCGCGGCTTCACCCCCAAGACGCTCGTCGACTCCGAGCAGCTGTGGCGCGAGATCTACGAGCGTTACAGCGACTACTTCACCGGCGGCATGGGTGCCGAGGCGGTGCGCGAGCTGCTCGCCCACCTCGATCTCGAAGCAGAGATGGCCCGGCTGGAAGACGAGTTGGATGCCAACTCCGCCCAGAAGCGGCAGCGTGCCACCCAGCGCCTCAAGGTCGTCAAGCCGTTCTCCGAGGGCAAGAACCTGCCCACCGACCTGATCATGGAGACGATCCCGGTGATACCGCCGGATCTGCGTCCCATGGTTCAGCTGGACGGTGGCCGCTTCGCCACGTCGGACCTGAACGACCTGTACCGACGTGTCATCAACCGCAACAACCGGTTGAAGCGACTGCTCGACCTCGGCGCTCCCGAGATCATCGTCAACAACGAGAAGCGGATGCTGCAGGAAGCGGTGGACGCGCTCTTCGACAATGGTCGTCGCGGCCGGGCGGTGACGGGACCGGGCAACCGGGCGCTCAAGTCGCTGTCTGACATGCTCAAGGGCAAGCAGGGGCGCTTCCGCCAGAACCTGCTCGGAAAGCGCGTCGACTACTCGGGCCGCTCCGTCATCGTCGTCGGACCCCAGCTCAAGCTGCACCAGTGCGGTCTTCCCAAGATCATGGCGCTCGAGCTGTTCAAGCCGTTCGTGATGAAGCGACTGGTCGACCTCGACCTCGCCCAGAACATCAAGTCGGCCAAGCGGATGGTCGAACGCCAGCGCCCCCAGGTGTGGGATGTCCTCGGTGAGGTCATCCAAGAGCATCCTGTGCTCCTCAACCGTGCGCCCACCCTCCACCGTCTCGGCATCCAGGCCTTCGAGCCGGTGCTGGTGGAAGGCAAGGCGATCCAGATCCATCCGCTCGTCTGTGAGGCATTCAACGCCGACTTCGACGGCGACCAGATGGCCGTGCATCTGCCATTGTCGGCGGAGGCGCAGGCCGAAGCTCGGATCCTGATGCTGTCGACGAACAACGTGCTTCGGCCGGCATCCGGTCGTCCGATCGTCACGCCGTCCCAGGACATGGTCATCGGCATCTACTACCTCTCCGAGAGGGAAGAGTCCGCCAAGGGCGCCGGCCGTGCCTTCGCCTCCATCGACGAGGCGATCATGGCGTACGACGTCGGCGAGCTCTCGCTGCATGCTCCCATCAGGCTGCGGGTCGGCGCCACCGCCGGTGACCCGGACATGCACGCCGACCTGCTCGACTCGGCTGCCAAGCTACTCACGTCCGAGCCGGTGGACGGTTCGAAGCTGCTCGAGACCACCCTCGGCCGGGCGATCATCAACACCGCCCTCCCCGAGGCGTTCCCGTTTGTCGACTCGGTCCTGATCAAGTCGGACATCGGTCGCATCATCGAGCTGATCATCGAGCGGTTCCCACGTTCGGAGGTCGCCGAGACGCTGGACAGCATCAAGTCCCTCGGCTTCCGTTTCGCCACCAGGGCAGGCCTCACCATCGCCCTCGACGACGTCAAGACGCCGCCGGACAAGACGACGATCCTCGCCGAATACGAGGCCCGGGCCGACAAGGTGCAGTCCAACTACAACAAGGGTGTCGTCACCGAGGACGAGCGCCGTCAGGAGCTCATCGAGATCTGGACGGAGGCGACCGATCGGGTCAAGGACGCCATGATCGCCAACATGAAGAACGAGAAGTTCAACTCGGTCGACATGATGGTGGGCTCCGGCGCCCGGGGAAACATCAACCAGATCAAGCAGATCGCCGGCATGCGCGGACTCGTCGCCAATCCGAAGGGCGACATCATCCCGCGGCCCATCATCTCGAACTTCCGCGAGGGACTGTCGGTGCTGGAGTACTTCATCTCCACCCACGGTGCCAGGAAGGGTCTGGCCGACACGGCACTGCGTACCGCCGACTCCGGCTACCTGACGCGCCGCCTGGTGGATGTGTCGCAGGAGCTGATCATCACCGATGTGGACTGCGGAACCGACCGCGGCATCTTCATCAGCCTGCTCGACGAGCGGGGCAACGTGATCCGCAACCTTCGCTCCCGCATCTACGGCCGAGTCATGGCCGACGACGTCAGGGTGGAGAAGAAGCTCCTCGAGACGGCGATCGGCGAAAAGCTGAAGGCGGGCACGCTGGTCGCCACCAAGGCACTCCATGCCATCGAGGCCAGCGCCAAGGAAGTCGGTCGGGTACGCGTGCGATCCGTGCTCACGTGCGACGCCAAGGTCGGCATCTGCCAGACCTGCTACGGGCTGAGCCTCGCCACCGGCCGCACGGTCGAGGTGGGTGAAGCGGTCGGGATCATGGCCGCCCAGTCCATCGGTGAGCCCGGCACCCAGTTGACGATGCGTACCTTCCACACCGGTGGCGTGGCCGGAGACGACATCACCCAGGGCCTGCCCCGTGTGGTCGAGCTGTTCGAGGCTCGGACTCCGAAGGGCAAGGCGGTGCTCGCCGAGGTGGGCGGTCCGGTGAAGATCGTCGACGACGAAGAGGGCCGGCGGGTGGCCATCGAGACCAAGGAAGGCGACGTCGAGTACAAGATCTCGCGTCGTGCCCGTCTGCTCGTGGACAACGGTGACGTCATCGAGCCCGGGCATCAGCTCACGGTCGGTCCGCTCGACCCGAAGGAAGTCCTCGAGATCCGCGGCGTCCGCGCCTGCCAGCAGTATCTGGTGGATCAGGTGCAGGAGGTGTACCGGTCTCAGGGTGTGGAGATCCACGACAAGCACATCGAACTGATCGTCCGTCAGATGCTCCGCCGGGTGCGGGTGGTGTCGGCGAACGACTCGGACTTCCTGCCCTCCGAGCTCATCGACGATCTCACGTTCAAGGAGATCAACAAGAGTCTGGTCCAGGACGGCAATCAGCCGGCCGAGGGACGTCCGGAGCTGATGGGGATCACCAAGGCGTCGCTGGCCACCGAGTCGTGGCTTTCGGCTGCGTCGTTCCAGGAGACCACGAGGGTGCTGACCGACGCCGCCATCCAGGGCAAATCGGACTACATGCGTGGTCTGAAGGAGAACGTCATCATCGGCAAGCTCATCCCCGCAGGTACCGGCGCGACCGCCTACCAGAGCCTCCAGCCGGTCCTCCCCGGCGCCACCACGGTGTCGCTCGAAGGACTGCTGGGTGGCGACGGCACGTTCGGCGGCAGCACCGACGAGACGCTCCCCGAGAACCCGGCCGAGTGGCTCGCGTCACTCGGAGCCCCGAAGCCCGCTCCGGAGGCAGAAGCCTCCGACGAGGAGGAGTAGACGCGTACCCTGGGTTCAGGACCACCGTTTCGGTGGTTTTGGAGCCTCAGAACGAAGAGAAGGGCCCCCGATTGGGGGCCCTTCTCGCACCGTTCATGCGCTAAAAAGGTCGGAGGTCTCGCACCCCTCTACGATCCGGCGGTATGAGTGAGCAGGTGTTGGGGCTGTACGACGACGTCATCGACGCGGAGGCGCGGGATCGGACCGTGGGCCGGTTCCGGGAGCGAGGCATCACTCTCCCGACTTTCGCCCAGCTGGCGGATCCCACCCACATCCCCACCGACATCACGGCGGGCGTCGGCGCCGACGACCCCGATGCCCGCAACCTGTGGCGGGTCCACTGGTTCAACGATCACACCCGCCACGGCCGCGTCGAGGTCCCCGACCATCTCGTTCTCTCCGGCGAGCTGACCGGGGTCGACGCCACCATCCTCATCGCCCTCGGCAATCGCTTCCCGATGATCCGCGCCCACAAGGTGCTCGCCGCCTACGCATGTCTCGCCCCCAAAGTCGTGGCGGGTGCGTTCGACCCGACGTCTCATCGTGCGATCTGGCCGTCGACCGGGAACTACGCCCGCGGGGGAGTCGCCATCTCGCGCATCATGGGATGCCGCGGGGTGGCCGTTCTGCCCGAGGGAATGTCGAAGGAACGCTTCGACTGGCTGAACGAGTGGATCGCCGGACCGGAGGACGTGATCCGCACGTACGGCACCGAGTCCAACGTCAAAGAGATCTACGACGCCTGCAACGAGCTGGCGAAGGACCCGGCCAACGTCGTCCTCAACCAATTCTCGGAGTTCTCGAACCACCTCGGTCATTACCGGGTGACCGGTCCCGCCCTCGAACGGGTTTTCGAAGCCCACGGGACCGGCCGGATGCGCGCCTTCGTCGCCGCCTCGGGCTCGGCGGGAACGCTCGGCGCCGGCGATTACCTCAAGGAGAACCACGGGGCTCGGATCGTCCCGGTCGAGGCGCTCGAGTGCCCCACGATGCTCTACAACGGCTACGGCGAGCACAACATCCAGGGGATCGGCGACAAGCACATCCCGCTCATCCACAACGTGACGAACTCCGACGACGTGATCGGCGTCTCCGACGTCGCCACCGACACGCTGCTCCTGCTCTTCAACACCGAGCCGGGGAAGGAACACTTGCGTCGCAAGGGGGTCGACCCGGCTCTGGTCGACGATCTGCGTCATCTCGGACTGTCGTCGATCGCCAACATGCTGGCCGCCATCAAGCTCGCCAAGCACCATGGTTACGGATCAGGTGATGTCATCGTCACGGTGGCGACCGACGGCGGCGAGATGTACACGTCGGAGGTCGAGAAGATCGAGAACCGAGATCATCCGGACGGCTTCGACCCGCTGGCAGCCTCGGCAGCCCACGCCCGACATCTCGAAGGGTCGGACACCGAGCACGTGCTCGAGCTGACCGAGGTGGATCGACGTCGGATCTTCAACCTGGGCTATTACACCTGGGTCGAGCAGCAGGGGATCGACTTCGAGACATTCGAGAGGCGTCGTCACCAGGCGTGGTGGGGCTCGCTGCGCGGATACACCGATCGCTGGGACGACATGATCACCGAGTTCAACGAGCGGGTCGCCGGGTGACGGCCGAGGCTGCCGCCAACCCGTTCCTCCGCTACCGCGATCGTCTCGACTCCTACGCCGCCGCCCGCGACATCGGATGGTCGGATGCCGACTTCGTGGCGCTGGTGAAACGCCTCGACGCAGCAGTGGCGGAGGTGGAGGGTCACGGGTTCGTTGTCACGCCGCTCCTCCTGTCAGATGCCCTGGCCGACGCCGTCTGTATCGTCGCCGCCCTCCATGTCAAGGACGACACAGGCAACGTGGGGGGATCACACAAAGCCCGCCATCTGTTGGGGGTGATGCTGCATCTCGCTGTGACCCGGCAGGATGAGGGCGAACTGGCCATCGCTTCGTGTGGCAACGCCGCGGTGGCTGCCGCCACCGTCGCTCGTGCAGTCGAACGCCCGCTCCGTGTGTTCATCCCGACCTGGGCCGATCCGGCCGTGGTGCGCGCGCTCGAGTCGCTCGACGCCCGAATCGAGGTGGCCGAGCGCCGCGGCGGCGAGGCCGGCGACCCCGCCTACCTGCGTTTCGTCGAGGCCGTGGCGGCCGGCGCCGTTCCATTCTCGGTGCAGGCCGCTTCCACTCCGACCACGCTCGACGGAGGCCGCACGATCGGTTGGGAAATGGCCGAGCAGCTCGCCGGCCATCCGGGCCGAATTCGCCTGTTCGCACAGGTCGGTGGTGGAGCGCTGGCGTCGGCAGCCTGGAGGGGTCTGCGGGAGGGACGACCCGAAGGAGAGGCGATGCTGCATGCCGTCCAGACCGAGGCGTGTGCGCCCCTGCATCGGGCGTGGCGTCACCTCACGGACGACCTGGGCGGGGAGCTCGGTCTTACCCCACCGGACGGTGCCCCGGACCGGGCTCGGATGTTCGCCGGACACACGGCCGAGGCCCAAGAGCTCATGCGGGCCGACCGATACATGTGGCCCTGGGAGTGGGTGGGGGAGACGGCGGCCACCGGCATCATCGACGATGTCGCCTACGACTGGAAGACGGTGGTGGCTCCGATGATCGATTCCGGCGGATGGCCGATCGTCGTCTCGGAGGACCAGGTCGTCGAGGCGAACCGGCTGGGCCGGGAGCACACCGGTATCGACGTCGACGCTACCGGCACCGCCGGCCTGGCCGGCCTCCTGGAGCCGATCACGAGGGCCACTGTCGCCTCCGACGATCTTGTCGTCGTGCTCTTCACGGGCGTCCGGCGCGCCTGACCGGCCTCACTCGGCGAAGTCGAACGTGCCGTCCCGGCGGCCCCCCTCGGAGAAGAGGCGGAAGCCGATCATGGCCGCCACGAACCAGCCGGCGCCCACGGCCAACTCGAGTGTGAGATGGTTGGCTGCTCCGATGCTCCAGCCGTCGGCGAGAAGTGCCCGCGTCCCCAGCAGACCGTGATGGAGCGGGAGCACGTCGGCGAGGCTGCCCACCCATCGTGGAAATGATTCGGTGGGGATGTTGACGCCTCCGATGGTGATCAACGCGTATACGGCGAGGTTGAACACCAGATTGGAGATCCTGAATTTGTTGATCGTGGCCGCGGCGATCGTCAGGCCGAGGCCATAGGAACCGAAGGCAACCGTCACGAGCCCGACGGGAAGCCACCACCAATGCTCGGGAAAACCGATGAAGGGCGCCAGGATGGAGAAGATCACCGTCGCCTCGACAGTTCCCTGCACCAGGTGGAAGGCAGATCGACCGGCCAATACGGGAAGGAGGGATCGCGGCGCGGCCACCAGCAGCGGCAGCGTGCCTGTGAACCGCTCCACGGCGGTGTCCGGACCGACCGCCAGACCCATGAGGGCGGTCGCCGCCACGACGTTGCCGATGAACGCATACGGGACGAAATCCTCGCTTCCCACCAGCAGACCCATCGCCGCGAAGAACAGCACCTGGGCGGTGGATCGGGCCACCCACCCGAACAGCCACGTGCGCCAGGTATAGGCGGCACGGGTGTCCTCGTAGCCCACGCGGGTGGCTTTGGCCGCGATCCGAATGGCGGTCATGCCACTCCGATCTCGCCGCTGATCCGCACCCGCCGCAGGATGACCCTGACCAGCCGATAGCCGGCGACGAGGGTCAGGGTGCCGAGCAACACGATCATGCCCACGTCGAGGCCGAGTCCCGATACGCCTGGCTCGAGGATGGTGGTACGGAGGGCGTCGGAGCCCCACGAGAGGAAGACCAACCGACCGAATGGCTGGACCCAGGCCGGGAGGAGCGCAAGCGGGACGAAAACACCGCCCAGCAGCAGGATCGGATATGACGCCGAGCTCTGGAATGTGATGGCTGCACGACTGAGGATGGTGAATGCGGACAGCACGGTGGAGGTGGCCACGATCGCCGCGCCGACCATCAGCATCACCCCGGCGAGCAGGAAAGGGTGTTGCACGTCGACCGTGACGCTGTAGGTGACCCACGCGGTGACCAGGGTCACGGGAATCACCAGCAGGGAAAGCAGCACCACCGCAGCGACGCGGGCGACGACGATCCCCCAGTAGGAGGTCGGCGAGGCGACATGCAGTTCGATCACACCACCGAAGCGATCGTTGCGGATCACCGAACCTCCCGTCCAGACCGCGGTGCTCCACATCGTCATCAACGCCGGGGCGAGCAACCCGTACGCGAGGAGATCGGGCCGGTCGAAGGCATCGATCACCGACAAGAACAGCACCACCTGGATGGGTGTGGTGGCCTGGGTCATCCAGTAATTGGGCGTGCGCCAGGCCAGTGCCAGCTGCATGCGGAACGCCGAGCCGGCCGCTCTCACACCTGCATCCCTCGGTCGCCCATGAGGTGCATGTAGACGTCCTGGAGGGAGGGGTGGCCGGTCCGGATGCTCGTGACGCCGCCGTCGATCAGCATCTGGAGGACGCTCCGTACCGACTCGGACGAACCGGGACGGAAGCGGACAGCTCCGCCCGGAAGGTTCTCGACCGAGTCCGCGCCGACAAGGTCGGTCACAGTGGCGACGAGCCCCGTGTCCTCGGTGCGCGCCTCGACCCATTCGTGTTCGCTGATGATCCGGCCCAGCGTGGCCGGACTCTCGGTGGCGAGGATCCGGCCGCGGTCGATCATCGAGACCCGGTCACACACCGCTTCCGCCTCGGTCAGGTCGTGGGTGGTGAGGAGAATCGTCGTGCCTTCCGATCGGAGACGGATCACGAGATTGCGGAACTCGAGGGCGGCCATCGGGTCGAGTCCCACCGTGGGCTCGTCGAGGAACAACACCCGCGGTCGACCGACGAGGCCCCGGGCGAGGTGGAGTCGCTGCTTCATGCCGCGGCTGAATCCCTCGACCCGGTCGTCGGCCCGTTCCGTCAGCCCCACCGTCGAGAGCAACTCCTCTACCCGGTCCCGGGTCTCCGACACCGGTACGTCATAGAGCGCCGCCCAGTAGTCGAGGTTCTGGCGGGCGGTGAGCCGGGTGTAGAGACCGCGATCACCTCCGAACACCAGTCCGATGAGCCGCCGGACTTCCGCCGCGTCCTTCACCACGTCGTGTCCCAGGACCCGGGCTTCGCCCGATGTGGGAATCAGGATGGTGGTGAGAATCTTGACGAGGGTGGTCTTGCCGGCGCCGTTCGGACCCAGCAGTCCGTGGATCTCGCCCTCCGACACGGCGAGGTCGACGCCCGCGAGTGCCACCACCTTCGATCCACGCCGCGGTGTGAACTCGCGGACCACCCGGTCGACCTCCACACACAACATGGGGGCGACGTTAACTCACGGTGGAATCGCCCTCCGGGTCGGATATGAATGCGATCGCCAGCGCCGTCAGCGCCGCACCGCCGAGTACCGGGAGTGCTCGCGACCCGGTGACGGTGGCGATCGTCCCGGCTGTGGCGGGACCGATCGCCCCTACGACCATGAACACGAGCGAGAGAAGTCCCATCGCCGTGCCCAGACTGGAGGCTCCGAACACCAACCGGGCGTGCATGCCCTGCAGCGGCGAGGACGCTCCTATGCCGAAGCCGGCGACGACGGCGAACAGGGCGGCGACGGCCGGTGTGCCGGCGAAGCCGAGCAGAACCGCCCCCACCGCGATCGAACCGTAGGAGAGCCGCAGGGCTCCGGTCGTTCCGAGTCGCGCGACGATGGGCATGAGCGGGAGGCGGCCTCCCAGCTGGGCGAAGCCGCGGAACGCCGCCCAGAACGAGGCGGCTCCCAGACCCAACCCGGCCGCTGTCATGGCTGGAACCTGATAGACGAGGATCGTCCCGACGCCCATGCCCACCAGCCCCTGAGCCATCACGTAGCGGCGGGCGACGGGCGAGCGGAGAGCTCGATGGAGTTCCCCCCAGATCGGGGGACGATCGGGCGAATCGACCTGGCGGGTGTCGATCGTGAAGGTACCGACGACCAGCCACGCCACAGCCGAAGCGGTGGTGATCCGAAGGGCGGTACGCCAGTCGAACGTCTCGACCAGCCAGGCAGTCAAGGGGATGTAGATGGCGCTGGCGAACGCTCCCCAGATCGTCAACACGGCGATCGCCCGGGTGGCGGAAGCTGCACTCACCCGGACCGCCGCGGTCTGGGTGACGTGGTAGAAGCCGAGCGCTCCGAACGCTCCGCCCCCCACCGTGCCGGCCAGCGTGAACACAGCCAGCGAATCGGTCGAGGTGAGCATCAGGAAGGCGGAGGTCCCGATGACGGCGGCGCTACCGAACACGAGCCGGCTGCCCTTGCGGTCGAGGAGCCATCCACCGCCCAGCGCCCCGACACCGGCGACCATCGAGGAGGCGCCGAAGGCGGCGGTGAGGCCCGCCTCGCTCCATCCGGTGTCGACGATGATCGGATCGAGCAGCACGCCGAATCCGTAGTACCAGGATCCGTAGACACTGATGGTGATGATCCCGAGTATCCCGATTGGGATGGCGGGAATCCGGGCGGTGTCCGTCACCTGCGGAGGCTATCTGAGGTCGGTTCAGGATCCGGCGCGGCTGAGAGCCGCCAGCACCCTGCTCGGCGTGAGGGGAAGGCCGTCGATCCAGACGCCGGTGGCGTCGTGGACGGCCGCGACGACTGCCGGGGCAAGAGGAATGAAGGGCATTTCGGCCATGCCGCGCACCCCCCACGGGCCTCTCGGGTCGGGGTGTTCGACGAGGATCGCGTCGACCCGACCGGGGATGTCGCCGATGCCCGGTATGAGATATCCGGAGAAGCGGGGGTTGGTGATCCGGCCCTCGCTCAGCTGGAGATCCTCGGACAGCGTGTAGCCGGCTGCCTGGACGACCCCGCCTTCGACCTGACCGATCACCAGTGCCGGGTTGATCGCCCGACCCACGTCGTCGGCACACACCACCCGGTCGATGCGGACGTGGCCGGTGTCGATGTCCACCGACACGTCCACCGCCTCGGCCACATAGCCATACGCGAAATTCGGCTGGCCCGTCCCGTCCTCCGGGTCGAGTGGCTCCGTGGGAGGGGGGACGAAGCGGAACTCGCCTCTCGCAGGACGGTCACCCTCCAGCCAGGCTTTGGTCGCTTCCTCGACTGCGCCGAGGATCGAGCTGCCTGCCATCCACGTCATGCGGGAGGCTGACACCGACCCGGAGTCGCCGCTGCTGGCGGTGTCGGCGAAGGACGCCTCGACCTGGTCCGGCTCCACGCCCGCCGCCTCGGCGGTCATCTGGACGAGGGCGGTGTGGGCGCCCTGTCCCACTTCGGCGGCACCGTGGAAAAGCTCCACCCATTCGACGACGTCCTCTCCGTGCAAAACGACCGTCGCGTCGCATCGTTCCGGGAAGCCAAACGAGAAGCCGACGTTCTTGAAGGCGCAGGCGAACCCGCGGCCCCGACGGAGGCGGGACTCTTCGGGCGGCAGGGAGGCGAACGACGGGATCGGTCGCGGCTGGAACAGCTCGTTGGCGCCGTTGGCTGCGGCTTCGATCACCTCGGCCAGCGAGACACCAGCGGGCATTTCCGCCTGCGTGATCCCCCGGGAACCGTCTCTGAGGGCGTTCTTCAAGCGCAGTTCGATCGGATCCATGCCGAGCACTTCGGCCAGCTTGTTCATCTGCGACTCCGCGACGAAGGCGCCTTGTGGAGCCCCGAAGCCGCGGAACGCGCCGCCCGGCACCGTGTTGGTGTAGACCGCGATCGAATCGATGCGGGCGTTGGGGACCTCGTACGGACCGGCCATGCACAGGTGCATGTTCCCGAGCACTTTGTTCGTGGTGTAGTTGTAGGCCCCCGAGTCGAGGTAGCCGTCCGCCTCCACGGCAGTGATCTTCCCGTCCCAGGTGGCGCCGAGGCGGGCGTGGATACGACCGCGGTGGCGTTTGTGGTGACCGACGATCGACTCCTCCCGTGACCAGACCGTCCGCACCGGCCGCCGGATGCCCCTCTCCTCCAGCTTCATCACCGCCGCCGCCAGCACGATCTGCAGCGACATGTCCTCGCGCCCTCCGAACGCGCCGCCAACCGCCGGGTAGACGACCCGTACCCGCTCCTCGGGAATGTCGAGGGCGTGACAGATCTGCCCGAGATCCTCGTAGGTCCATTGTCCGCCGATCTCGACGGTGATACGGCCCTCGTCGTCGAGGTAGGCGGTCGCCGCCTCCGGTTGGAGATATGCATGTTCCTGATGGGGGACCACGTACGTGCCTTCGACGACGACGTCCGCTGCCTTCCACCCTGCCTCGATGTCTCCCTTCCGGATCTTGAGGTGGTAGTAGCCGTTGGTGTCCTTGCCGTTCTCCGGGTGAAGGATCGGGGCGTCGGCTGCCAGGGCCGCGTCGATGTCCCCCAGCATGGGCAGTTCCTCCCATTCGACCTCGAGGGCTTCGGCACCCGCCCGCGCCGCCGCTTCGTCCTCGGCGACAACCACCGCCAGGTGGTCTGCTTCCCATCGGGAGATGTCACAGCGAACACTCGACCGGCCGCTGTGGTGGATGCCGATCAGCACCGGTTGGTCGAACATGGTCAGTCCGTACTCGTTGACCGGTATGTCGGCGGCGGTGATCACCTCGACCACGCCTGGCGTCGCGAGCGCCGCGGCAACGTCGAGCGAACGCAGGCGGGCGTGGGGCTGGTCGGTGAAGACGACGAATGCGGCGAGAGCCTCGGTGCGGTTCATGTCGGCCGGATAGCGGGCGGCACCCGTCACCTTGTCGCGGGCATCGATCCGGTGACGGGGAACGCCGATGCTCACGGCGTCATCCGCCGGGCCGCGGTGTCGACCGCGGCCGCGATCGGGTAGTACCCCGTGCAGCGGCACAGGTTGCCGGAGAGGGCGACTTCGATCTCCTCCCTCGTGGGAGACGTCTTGTCCTCCAGCAGCTTGGCCCCCGACATGATGAAACCGGGGATGCAGAATCCGCACTGGACGGCGGTCTCGTCGATGAAGGCCTGCTGGAGCGGATGGAGACTCGACCCGTTGGCCAACCCTTCGATGGTGGTGACCGCGGATCCGTGGGCGCGGGCAGCGGGGACGAGACAGGACATCACCGCGACACCGTCGAGGAAGACGGTGCAAGCTCCGCATTCGCCTTCGGCGCACCCCTCCTTCGTGCCGGTGAGACCGACGCGATCGCGGAGCCAATCGAGGAGCGTCAAGGTGGCGCCGGCCGCTGTCACGTGCCGGCCGTTGACGGTGGCTTCGACCGGAGTGGAAGCATCGTGGGAGGCAGCGGGCACCGGGGCCTGATGACTGACCCCGAGAGTGACGGGCGCGGCCGGAGGCATGACGCCGGTTCCCTCGCGGATGGCACGAAAGGCCCTCGTCACCATCACCGGGATCGAAGCGGACCGGTAGGCGCCCGTAGCCCGGATGTCGTCGATCGGGGTGACGGCCTTTGCGGCGGATCTGGCGAGACGTTCGATTGCCTCGTCGTCGAGGATCGACCCGATGAGGGGGGAGGTGTCGACTTCGACGATGATCGGGGCGACGCTTCCCAGCGCCAACCGTGCCGACGTGACGACTCGGTCCGCCAAGGCCGCCGTGGCAGTGAGATGCACCACGGAGATCGCCTGGGCCCGGCGGTTGCCGAGCTTCAGGAATACGGCCCGCTCGTTGGTATCCAGGCTTCGTAGCCGTATCCGGGTGACGATCTCCCCCGGTTCGAGAACGCTGCGACGGACACCGGTGTGGAAGTCGGAAAGGGCGACGGTGCGGGTGCCGGCCACCGACGTGAGTTCCAGCTCGGCGTCGAGCACCCGCAGTGGCGTGATGGTGTCGTTTGCCGGACTGGCGGTGACGAGGTTGCCCACGACCGTCGCCCGGTTGCGAAGTTGCGGCGAGCCGATCTCCCAACAGGCCTGAGCCAGCGGGCCGGCATGAATGCGGAGCAGTTCGGATCGGACGACATCGTTGTGGGTGACGAGCGGCCCGAGGGTGATGGCGCTCCCCTCCGTCTCGATGCGGTCGAGGTCGGGGATGCGGGTCAGGTCGACCAAAGTGTCCACGTTGGGGCGGACACCGCGATCGAGTTCGAGCAACAGGTCGGTGCCGCCGGCGACGATGCCGGCCCTGTCGCCGTGGCGCGCCAGGAGCTCGAGGGCATCCTCGAGCGAGGCCGGGGTCTCGACGCGGGCGAGCGCCATCGAATGACGCTGCACCTCGTGCATCAGCCGGTTCGCCCGTTGTAGACAGCTCCACCGGCCGCCACGTAGTCGCGCAGCACCCGGGCGGCTGCATCGCGGTGCACGTCGGTCACGACCTCGATCCCGCGTGCTTCGAGTTGCTCCCGCCAGTCCGGCATCTTTGGTCCCTCGTCGAATCCGATGACCCGGGCATCCTCGTCGCGGGCGCCCGTGACGAGGCGACGGACGCCGGACCAGGGCACCGCCCCGAAGCACATGGCACATGGCTCGCAGGAACATGCCAGGACCATGTCGGGTAGCTCTGCGGCGCCGAGGTCAAAGCTTCCGACCGCCTGGCCGGCTAGCGCGATGGCCACGATCTCGGCGTGGGCGATCGCCGTGTTCGTGGGGACGACCAGGTTCACGCCGGCGGCCACGAGGCGGCCCGAGTCCATCTCGAACACCGCCGCGCCGAACGGACCGCCCGTGTCTTCGGAGACGTTGCGCCCGGCCAGTTCGATGGCGAATCCCACCTGATCGTCCACGGTGGTTCGCGGACGGCCATCGGTGGCCTCGTCGAACCAGCCGGGCAGGGTGAACATCATTCCTCCCGGATCGCGTTCAGGTAGTTGTAGATCGTGATGCGACTCACACCCATGGCGTCGGCCACCGCTTCGATCGCCTTGCGCAAGAGGAAGGCCCCCTGTTCGTCGAGCAGCCGTACCGCCGCCTGTTTCTCTTCACGGGACATGTCCGCCAGCTGCATTCCGGCGTCAGCCTCGACCTGTTCGATCATGTGGTCGAGCGCGTCGCGCAGACCGCCGACGTGGATGGCGGGGTCGGCGTCGGCGGTAACGGCCTGCACCGACACCCGGTCTGCCCCGTTCTCGAGCGCGACCCTGACCAGGTCGCCGACGGCTTCGGCAACTGCGTAATAGGACCCCGTCGTGGTCGTGCCGAAAGCCCCGACGTCGACGCTGAGACCGTGGGACTCGACCGCATCGATGGCCGCACGGACATGCTTGCCGGGGCGGCCCTCGGCGAAAGGCTCGACGAAGAACTCGAGGCGGACGTCGACGGTCACTCGCTGAGGGAGGCGTAGGTCTCGGGCCGTCGATCGCGGTAGAAGGCCCAATGGCGGCGGACCTCCTCGATCATGCCCATGTCCAGGTCGCGGATCACGACGTCGTCGGTCGTGTCCGATCCGGTTCCTTCGATGATCTGGCCGCGGGGCGATGCGAAGTAGGAGGTGCCGTAGTAGTCGGTGTCCTCCAGTCCTTCGGCGCCCACCCGGTTGATGGCTCCGACGAAGAACTCGTTGGCGACGGCGGCGGCGGTCTGCTCCAACTCCCAGAGGTACTTGGAGTGGCCGCGGGTGGTGGCGGACGGGTTGAAGACGATCTTCGCTCCGGCCAGGCCCAGGGCGCGCCAGCCCTCGGGGAAGTGGCGGTCGTAACAGATGTAGACGCCGATGCGCCCGACCGCGGTGTCGAAGACGGGGTATCCGGTGTTGCCCGGTTTGAAATAGAACTTCTCCCAGAAGCCGGCGACCTGGGGGATGTGGGTCTTGCGGTAGATGCCGAGGAAGGTGCCGTCGGCGTCGATCACGGCTGCCGTGTTGTAGAAGGTGCCCTCGTCGACCTTCTCGTAGATGGGAACCACGAGAACGATGCCCGTCTCCCGGGCGAGGGCGATCATCCGCTGCATCGTCGGACCGTCGGGGATCTCTTCCGCCTCGTCGTAGTACCGGGGGTCCTGGGTGGTGCAGAAGTAGCGGGAGGAGAAGATCTCCTGGAAGCACAGGATCTGCGCTCCGTCTGCGGCGGCTTTTCTGGCCATGTCGATGTTCTTCTCGATCATCGACTCCTTGTCGCCGGTCCACTCGGTCTGCACGAGCGCCGCCCGCACGATGTTGCTCACATCCACTCCTGGAGGTCGGTCCATCTGGCCGCCCGAACCCTACCCACAATTGACATTTCGTAAAGCCCCGAGGGGTGGTCGCGTACCCTGGGTTCAGGACCCCCGTGACGGTGGTCCCTCGCCCACGGTTCGTCGATTTCGTCGCACCCGTTCGCCATCGTTGGTCAAATGTCGACACAAGACCGACTCGCGGTCGAACTCGCCGCATCGCAAGGTGGTGTCATCACCCGCCGGCAAGCTCTCGAACTGGGTTTCTCGACTCGCCAGATCGAACGACGGTTGGCGACCGAACGTTGGGACCTCGTGAAGCGAGGGTTGTACCGGCTGATCCCCCCTCGCGACCGCAGGGATCTCATGCGGACGGTGCTCGCGACCTGGCCTGGATCCGTGGTCTCTCATGAGTCCGCAGCCGTGCTCCACGAGTTCCCCTTCGTCGATACCGACCGGATGGTTTTGTCGCATCACACCCGGACGACACACGATTTCCCCGGCGTCGAGGTGCGGCGAACTCACGACCTCGACGGATGGCACGTGACGACATTGGACGGCATGCGTGTGACAACCGTGGCCCGGACGATCATCGATCTCGCTCAGGACCGATCCGTCAGACACATGAGCGCAATCGTCGACCAGCTCGTGTCTCGCGAAGCGGTCGACCTCCTGGAGATCGGAGCGGTTCTGGGATCGACCGGTCGAAGAGGCAAGCCGGGGACAGTCACGATGCGCGAGGTGCTCGAAGCTCGACTGGGAGAGGACCAGTCCGGGTCGGTTCTCGAGCGCCGAGGGCGGAGACTGATCGCGGGCGCAGGGCTTCCGATGCCGGTCGGCGAATACCCGGTGCCCTGGACCACCGGTAGGCGGTTCGACGACGCATACCCCGAACGGCGCGTCGCCATCGAGTGGGATTCGCGTCGGTTCCACGGCCAGCTGGCGTCCTTCGAAGCGGACCGGGTGCGGGATCGGGACGCGGCGGTGCACGGCTGGGTTGTCGTCAGATTCACCTGGGACGACGTCCACAACCATCCTTCTCGCATCGTGGAGACGGTTGGAGCGCTGCTCGCCGCCTGAACCGTGGGCTCCAGACCACCGCCACGGTGGTCCTGAACCCAGGGTACGCGACCACCCCCTCCGCTTGACAATTCGTAAAGGTGTGGGAATCTCGGCTGGTGGGAGAGCGCATGCTGACCGTCGGAGGAGCCCAGATGGGGCCTGTTGCCAGGGACGAGACGCGGGACCAGGTCGTCGAGCGCCTTCTCGCCCTCCTCCGCCAGGCCGCCGACCGCGGTGTCGAACTCCTCGTCTACCCCGAGCTCGCCCTCACCACGTTCTTTCCCCGCTGGTACACCGAGGATCTCGCCGAGATCGAGTCGTGGTTCGAGACCGACATGCCGTCCGCCGCCACGAAGCGACTCTTCGACGAGGCCGCCCACCTCGGCATCGGATTCTCGCTCGGTTACGGCGAGCTCGCCATCCATTCCGACGGCACCCGTCACCGCCACAACACCCAGATCCTGGTCGACGGCAGAGGCCAGATCGTCGGCAAGTACCACAAAGTGCACGTTCCCGGACATGCGGAGCACGAGCCGCACCGTCCCTTCCAGCACGCCGAACGTCATTACTTCGAACCGGGCGACAAATTCCCGGTGTGGGAGGCTTTTGGGGGCAAGGTGGGAATGGCCATCTGCAACGACCGTCGCTGGCCCGAGACCTACCGGGTGATGGGGCTGCAGGGAGTGGAACTGATCCTCATCGGATACAACACCCCGCTCCACTACGAGCCCGACCCGACGCAGAACCCGCTGCAGGCCTTCCACAACCATCTCGTGATGCAGGCAGGCGCCTACCAGAACGGTTGCTGGGTGGTCGGGGTGGCCAAAGGCGGTACCGAGGAGGGCGTCGAGTCGCTGGCGCAGTCGGTGATCATCGCCCCCTCGGGACAGATCGTCTCCCAGGCGATCACGACCGACGACGAGCTGATCACGGTCGACATCGACCTGGACTTCACCCGCAACTACAAGGACACGCTCTTCGACTTCGACCGCTACCGGGTGCCGGAGGCCTATAGCCTGATCACAGAGCGCCGGGGAGCGGGACCGCCGATCGAGGGAGACCGATGACCACGCTCGAGACCGGGGCGGTCGGGTTCAGCGTGAACGGAAAGGACGTGTCGGTCCGAGCCGATCACCCCCACCTCCTCAGCGCACTCCGCGACGAACTCGGAATCACCTCGCCCAAGGACGGGTGCTCGCCTTCCGGACAATGCGGGTGCTGCACCGTGCTCCTCGACGGGAAGGCGATGGTGAGCTGTGTCACCGGGCTCGACAAGGCGGCGGGTAAGGAAGTCACCACCCTGGAGGGGTTCGATCCGGCGGAACGTGACCGCCTGGCCCGAGCCTTCGCCTCCACGGGAGCGCTGCAATGCGGCTTCTGCACCCCAGGCATCGTCGTGCGGGCCAAGGCGCTGGTGGACCAGAAGGGATCACAGCTCGACCGTGCGACCATCGAGGGCCGTCTCGGCGCCCACCTGTGCCGGTGCACCGGGTACGTGAAGATCATCGACGCCATCGAGCTTCTCGCCTCGGGCGAGCCCATCGGAGAACCCGCCCTCGGTGGTGGGATCGGCAAGCGGGGAGCCAAGTACGAGGGGTCCGAGCTGTCTCTCGGCGACCGTGGATACATCGACGACATGGTCGTTCCCGGGATGTTGCACGCTGCGCTTCGGCTCACCGATCACGCCCGCGCCCACGTCCTGGCCATCGACACCTCCCGCGCCGGGGCCGAACCCGGGGTCGTGGCCGTTCACACCGCTGCCGACATTCCGGGCGATCTTCGAGTCGGTCTGATCCACAAGGACTGGCCGGTCATGATCCCGGCCGGCGGGCGGACCTCCTACTCGGGCGATGTCCTCGCAGTCGTCGTCGCCGACGACGTCCGGACCGCCCGGCGGGCGGCCGAACTCGTCGACGTCGAGTATCGGGAACTGGCGCCGCTCACCGATCCCATCACCGCCCTCGCTTCTGACGAGGATGCCGTCTGGGGCCTCGACGGCAATCGCCTGTCGACTTCGACCTACGCCCGCGGCGACGTCGACACGGCGCTGGCCTCCTCGGTCCACACCGTCCACGAGGTGTTCCACACCCAGCGGGTCGAGCACGCCTTCCTCGAACCCGAGTCCACGCTGGCGGTGCCCGGCGAGGGCGGGACGCTGCACGTCTATTCGGGCGGCCAGGGGGTGTGGGACGATCGAGACCAGATCGCCGCGGTCCTCGGCATCGACCCGAGCAGGATCACGGTCGAACTCGTCT
>Ga0214472_10000723_pt1 | contig 39871 bp, 37 predicted proteins | sample RVTome_6_FD_207662 | JGI IMG/M metagenome (GOLD analysis project Ga0214472, IMG submission 207662) | Soil microbial communities from uranium-contaminated site in the Upper Colorado River Basin, Wyoming, United States - RVT140D175 | ecosystem: Environmental > Terrestrial > Soil > Contaminated >...
TAACGGCTTGAGCCGGATGAGCGGAAACGTTCCAGTCCGGTTCTTAGGGGAGGAGGCGGCGGTAACGCCGCATCCTTACCCGACCCAGCGTCCGACACCGCATGAAAAGAAAACAGGGGCGCGTAACTAAAGATCACGGCCTGTGCGAGAAGGGAAAAAGAGGGAAAGAAGAGCATTCTTTTTCACGGGAACGTCTGTGCCTGCTTGACCTGCCGGCTAATGGGTGACCCCAATTTCCAATTTTGACCCCAATTTGACCCCAATTTTTGTAGTGCGCCCGCCCAACGCAGGGAGGGAAGAATCCCTCCGTGGTTTTTTCGACGACGGTACGAGCACGGCATTCGTTCAGAAAGGACAGCCGATGACACTTAAATGGATAACAGTCTTGGCATTCGCTCTCATGGCTGCTCAGGTGAGCGCCGGTGAGACGTCGCCTCTCAAGACGGAGAAAGACAAAGTGAGCTACGGAATCGGGGTCGATGTGGCGAGAAACCTCAAAAGATTGGGGCTCGATATTGATGTGGACGTACTGATAGAGGGCTTGAGGGACTCGCTCTCAGGTAAAAAACTCCTTATGAGCGAAGAGGATCTCCGCGCAATCATGAACGCCTACCAGGCCGATCTCAGGCAAAAGCAGGTGCTGGCCACGAGGATGACGGCGGAGGAAAACAGGAAAGAGGGAAACGCTTTCCTGGCGGAGAACAAGACGAGGGAAGGCGTGGTAACTCTGCCGAGCGGGCTACAATACAAGATCGTCAAGGCCGGTGACGGCAAGAAACCGACGGAAGCCGACACGGTGGAATGTCACTACCGGGGCACGCTCATCAACGGAATCGAATTCGACAGCTCCTATAGTCGAGGGCAACCCGCAGCATTTAAGGTCACAGGGGTCATCCCCGGTTGGCGCGAAGCGTTGAAGCTCATGTCGGTCGGCTCCAAGTGGCAGCTCTTCATCCCTCCCGAACTCGCTTATGGATCCCATGGAGCGGGCCGCACCATCGGGCCGAACATAACGCTCATCTTCGAGGTGGAACTCCTCGCCATCAGGTGACCCCAATCTCAATCTTTTCCCTTTGGTTGCGGCCTTGCCGCGCTGGGTCTCTGTGGCGAATACGACTTCACAGGAAAACCAGACACGCCTCAATTTTGAACATCGAAAAGAGCTGAATTAGAACATCTCCTTCAAGACCTGCCGCGCTGCAAAGTATCCGCACATCCCGTGAACTCCGCCGCCCGGCGGAGTGGACGCCGAGCAGATATAAAGTCCTTTAAGCGAAGTCCCATACAGCCTCACCGTGGGGCGGAAAAAGAGCTGACGCAGCATGGGCGCGCCTCCGTTAATGTCGCCGCCGATCAGATTGGCATTGTGATTTTCAAGGTGAGAGGGTGGCATAATGCTGCTGCCGATCACCAGTTCTCTAAAGCCAGGCGCGAAGCGCTCGATTTGTTTTTCGATTCGCGGCGCCATGTCAAACGTCGAGCCATTCGGAACATGACAGTAGCCCCATAGCGTATGCTTGCCTTCAGGGGCGCGTGTAGAATCAAAAAGCGAGGGCTGCACGAGAATGACAAAAGGCTTTTCGGCTTGCTCTCCGTTCCACGCTGAGCGTTCGGAAAGAGCAATTTCTTCTAACGTCCCTCCAAGGTGGACCGTTGCCGCTCGCGCGCATTCCTTGGCTGTCCACGGCACCGCACCGGAGAGCGCCCAATCCATTTTGAAAGCTCCCATACCGTAGCGGTAGCGCAGCAGGGCATGACGGAAACGGCGGGACAGACGCTCGCCCGCAAGTTCAAGGAGTTGGCGCGGCGTTAAGTCACAAAGGACGACTCGATAGCGAGTTAGCTCATCGAGTGTCCGTATACGCCTGCTTGGAACGATTTCACCTCCGAGCGAACGCAAATGCGAAGCCAATGCTTGGGTTACCTGCTGAGCGCCCCCGCGCGCAATCGGCCAGCCGACCGAGTGCCCCGTAATACCAAGAACCAGGCCGAAGGCGGCTGAGCCCCAGTGCTCAAGCGGCAGCATGGCGTGAGCCGCCAGCCCCGCAAACAGTCCTCTGGCGCGTTTCCCATGGAAGCATTTCTCGGCAAGGCGCCGCGCGGGGTGAATGGCACGCAAGCCGAAACGCGCCAAATTCAACGGATTTCGCGCATGATGGATGGGACCCAGCAGATCAACGTCCAAGCCGTTCCAACTGGCAACGAACGGTCCCATCAGGTTTTTATAGCGTTCTGTATCCGGCTGAAGCATCAACGCGGTCGCCTCAACTGAACGTTCCAGATGGATGGTCGTTCCGTCATCGAACGGATGAGCCAAAGCGGCCGGAGGATGGATCCACTCTAATCCGTAATCGGCGAGCGGCAGGGAGCGGAAAAAAGGTGAGCCTAGCGCGAGCGGATATACCGCTGAGCAAACATCATGAATAAAGCTCGGCAAGGTCAACTCGGCAGAACGCGCGCCGCCACCAATGGTTTCCTCGGCTTCGTAAACGATGACTGACTTGCCGTTTTGAGCCAGGGTGATGGCGGCGGAAAGACCATTGGGGCCGGAGCCGATGACAACCGCATCGTAGGAATTAGGCATGAGCTGTTTAAGACTCTTGGTGAAGCGATCGACGCCAAGCCCGGGAAGCCACAAACAGCGCGGTGATCAAAGTTACCACTAACCAACCGCAGCCGATCAAAACAAGGAGTAACCAGGGATAGTTGCCATAGGGGTGCCGGAGGTCGGTACGAACATCGTTGAACAGAAGCACGACGAGAATTCCAGGAATCAAGTACTTGATCGAGAAATCAAAGACACGCCCTATCTTAAAAAGCGAAACGCTGTTGGCGTGCTCACGAAGACGGAAGGCTTTATAGATCCATCCCAAGAGAATGCATTGGAGAAAACAGGCCGCGAACAGGCCGTAGTGGCTGAGAAAATGATCAACGATGTCCAGCCAAGCCAATCCGCCTCCGGTGGTAAAGATAATTCCGCCCAAGAATCCTAGAATGGAAAGAATCGTCACTACCGTTTGGCGTCGATAGTGAAACTTGTCTATAAGAGATGCGCTAAAAGTCTCCAAGATGGACACTGAAGAAGCCACGCCGGCGACGGTCAAGGTTAGAAAGAAAAGTAATCCAAAAAGATTTGAGAAACTCGGCAGCAGTGCTATCGCCTGGGGATAGGCGACAAACGCCAGACCGATCCCGTGTGTTACCGTTTGCTCAAACGGTTTCCCGGTCTGGCCTGCCATATAGCCGAGGGCGGCAAAAATGGCCAGACCCGCGACCAGTGAAACCACGGTATCGATCACGCTGGTTACGCACGCATTGAAATTGATGTCGGTTTTCGGGCCTAGGTAGGATGCATAGGTTACCATGATTCCAAACCCGATGCTCAAAGTGAAAAATATTTGCGAATAGGCGTCGATCCAGACCTTGGCTTCCAAGAGACGGGAGAAATCAGGTTTTAAGTAGCGGATCATGCCTTCTTTCGCTCCCGGCAGGGTTGCAGTCCATCCGACGAGAACGAGTATCAGGATGAATAGCAACGGCATAAATATCTTGTTGGCTCGCTCAACTCCTTTCTCAACTCCGAAGAATGTGATGAGCCAGTTGATGATCCAAACGATGATCAGCGCAAAAAGAATGGAGCTGCGGGGCTCACCGATAGCATCGGGGCCCGGCGTGGCGCCCAAGAATTGTTGAAAAAAAAATGCATTGGGATCCGCGCCCCAGGCAAGGGTCAGAGAAAATCCAAGATAAGACACGCACCAGGCGATGATCACGGCATAGTAACAGTTGATTCCGAACATGACGAAGATCACCATCCACCAGCCGAGCCATTCCCATTGGGAACTGACTTTGGCGAAAGCCATGGGCGCTGATCCGCGCATCTTCTGCCCGACGCCATATTCCAGGATCATAAGCGGAATTCCCGCCGTAACCAGCGCGACGAAGTACGGAATGAGATACGCCCCGCCACCGTTCTCATAAACAACATAAGCGAAGCGCCAGATGCTTCCGAGCCCGATCGCAGAGCCAATTGCAGCGGACAAAAAACCCCATGTGGTGTTCCACTGTGGACGATGGGGTTCAGTGATTTCGGTGTTCCTTTGCGCCATTGTTGTCAGCGAAAAATTCTTTTACGCCGGTACGCTACCAGTCGATGGGCATCGCGGAGATCAACCCTTCCTACAATCTCTGGTTGTCTTCATTGCCGGAGCCGATAGCAATTGCGTCGGGAATCCGCATCCGTATCAGACTCGCCTAAGTCGACTAACTGACGAACGCCTTTTGCACCGTCCGGCCCACATTCGATGGGTGGCAGCCGAGAAAATCCGCCAAGGTCACGATTCGGGGTCAGCTCACTCTGAAGCTATTCCTATCATTCCTGGTTCTTGTAGGGTATCAGCGCGTCGCGCCCGCGACGGTACTGGCGCGCCGATTGATCCGGGTCGCGATTCACGAATCGCCGGTTAAACATCGGGTGGTGCAGGCTGCGAACCTCATGCTCGACCAGGAAAAGGCCGTCGCCCCTTTCGGGATCGACGATCTCCTTGAATCGGAATTGGTGATTGCGGACATCTTCCGAAACCAACCCGCGGGCCTTGAGAAAGCCGTAAGGGCCGGAAAAATTCGCGACGTAAATCGCGATGTGATGGCCGTCATAGGGCCGCAGAGGCTCTTCGGTCTCGCGAAAAATCAGCGCCTGGTTACGGCCGATGCTCACTTTAGTAACCGCGCCGTCGCGTTCCGATTGAAGGGCGGCCGGGGCGCCGAGCACGGATTGGTAAAAGCGCGCGATGCCGGCGGCTTTCCCTGGACCGACCAGGAACTCGACGTACGGAATCCCCAGCGCCATATCTCCGAACTTCGGTCCGGGCGCGTAGCAGCGCAGTTGGTTTCCCCACGGACAGCGGACCGCCACATGGTCTTCATTGGCGGACCAGGCGAACTGCGTTTTCTTCAAACCCGCCCCGATGGTTTCCAGTCGTGTTTTGAGCGCGTCCAGATCCGGCATCACAATGCCGATTTGGCCGTGTATCGCCTGCGCCGGCCGGGTCGGTAGATGGAACTGCTGCTCGCCGACGTTGGCCCACATATTATTCAGACCGACATTGAAATAAGGATCGCGGGTGAAGCCGAGACCGACGACATAAAAAAGCAGCGCCAAGGATTGGTCGGGGACCTGAACGTTGACGTGCTCCAGGGAAACGATATTGCCGACATCTTCCTCGACGTAATCAACCATCGCAGTCTCCATGGGATCGCGCTACCGTCACTCTTCGATGGATTGAATCCACTCCCATTGCAACGCCAACCCCTTTTCCAATCCGACGCGCGGGTGAAACCCCAACTGAGACTTGGCCCGTTCGGTGCTCGCCTGGGTGCGCCGTACGTCACCCTTTTGCCGGTCATAGCGTTGCAAGTTTGCGCGCCGGCCGGAAATGTTCTCCACCATTGAAATTACCGTTAGCAGGCTCGCCTCGGTACCGCCGCCGAGATTGAAGACCTCGCCCGACCCCGGATAAAACGCCGCGGCGGTAAGCCCATCCACGATGTCGGAGCAAAATGTAAAGTCGCGGCTCTGCTCGCCGTCGTCATAGAGCGGCACCGGCTCGCCTCGAAGCAACGCGCGCATAAGAATGTGAAAAAACATGTCCGGGCGCTGCCGCGGGCCATAGACGGTGAAAAACCGCAACGACACGGTCGGCACTCCGTAACCTTTCCAATATAGATAGCAAAGGTGCTCCGCGGCGAGTTTGCTCACGCCGTAGGGCGACACCGGGCGGGTCATCCCCTCCTCGCGCATCGGCAAATCGTCGGTGTCGCCGTAAACCGACGAAGAAGATGCGTAGACAACTTTCCGAAGAGGCAAGCTCTTGCAGGCCTCCAAAAGCAGTTGGGTCGCCATGATGTTGTTTTCCGAGTAGCGCGCGAACTCCGCGCCCCAGCTCGCCCGCACCCCGGGCAGCGCGGCCAGATGAAAGACATAATCGACGTCGCGCAGCAAGGCGCCGAGATCCAAGCGCAGGAGGTCCTCTTCAAGAAATGAGAAATCCGGATGCAACTTGAATCCGGCGTGGTTTCGCTCCTTAAAATCCCGCGGGTAATTATTAAGAAATTTGTCGATACCCACCACCTGATGACCCAGGCTGAGCAATTTCTCCGCCAGATGAGAGCCGACAAACCCGGCGACGCCGGTGATCAGTGATTTCACGACTGCTACCTCCTAGAGGATTGTTTAAAATCGCCGACAATCCATTCGGCGGCCTGCCACAAGTCCGCCACGACCGGATACTTCGGCGCCGGCGAGTCGCCCCCGGCCACAAGCTCTCTGGCGATCCGGACTCCTTTGGCGCCGATGCGCTCGGCGAGTTCCATATCGCTTGTTTGGTCGCCGACCACGTAAGAACTGGACGGATCCAGCCCCAGGTCCGACGTCGCTTTTACGATCATACCGGTCTTGGGCTTGCGACAATCGCACTCGGCATGGTAGGGGCCGACCCCCTCGGTCGGGTGATGGGGACAGTAATAAATTCCATCCAGTTGGGCACCGTCCTGAGCCAACCGCGCATTCAAAGCATCGTGGACACGGTCCAGCTCTTCTTCAGTCAACCGTCCGCGCGCCACTGCGGACTGATTGGTCACCACCACGAGGAGAAACCCCTGCCCGCGCAAAAGCCGGATGGCTTGCGCCACCCTTGGCAGGATCTCGACTTGTTCCTGCCGATACAAATATCCCACGTCACGGATGAGAGTGCCGTCGCGGTCGAGAAAGATCGCGGGCGTTTTCTTCCTCTCACGATTCACGCAGTCCTCACGGTTTTCGTTTTGTCGCGAATTTTTTCGACGATGCCCTGAACCAGGCGCTCGCCGTTCTCCACCGTCATGGCCACGCGCAAAGCGAACAGCTTGCCTCTGGCGAAAGGAAACGCGATAAGTTTCAGGATATCTTTTTCGGTCGTCAGGACGATCTCCGCGTCGCGCGCCAAGCGGCTGATCTCCTGCCAGTCCCGCGAGCTATACGAATGGTGGTCTGGAAACTGCAGCGCATCGATGAGATCGCCTTCCCACTCGCCAATCACGCGGTAGAACCCGCTTGGGTCCGCGATCCCCGTGACGGCCAAGATCTTGCTTCGATAGAGCACGGTCAGCGGGTATTCCCTCCAACGCCCCGATTCAAATCCGACCAAGGCGACGCCTCGGAGGGAGCCGGCAAAGCAGCGTGCTTTGCCGTCCGCGGGGAGCAGCGCCTGCCACTCCTCCTGCCCGCCGGTGAGCAGAAAATAATCGGCCCGCCGCACGGCACGGCGCGGCTCGCGGAAAGGCCCCGACGGCAGCATGCAGCCGTTTGAGTCATGGCCGAGCAAGAGCAAATCGACGTCTCGATTCAATCGGCGGTGCTGGTAGCCGTCGTCCAGGATAAAGACATCAACGTCATGTTTTCGCAATAATTCGACCGCGGTTTGATAGCGGTCCTTTCCGACTCCCACGGTTTGATTGTAGATCCGTGCCATCATGGAGGGTTCATCGCCGGCGGCCGATGCTTCATCGCGAAGCTGCAATGGAGGCAACGTGTTGGTCCCGACACCGATAATCAGCGGCAAAGAGTCCTTTCTGGGGTATCCTCGGCTAAGGATACCAACCTTGAACCCCCGTTCGTTTAATTCCCGCGCCAACCAGAGACAACTTGGAGTTTTTCCCGTGCCTCCAACCGTCAGATTACCAATGCTGATGACCGGCTTTTCCAGTCCGCTTGTCCGGACCCATCCGCGCGAGAAAAACAAATTCCGAATTTGGACCACCAGTCCATAAAGATAGGAGGCGGGCAAAAGCAAAAACCAAAGCGCCTTGCCGCCAATCCCCTTGCGCTCCCAAGCATTGCGGATCCACGCGTGCATAGATTGTCAAATCGCCCGGCGCCGTCGCTAAGCGACGCAGATCATCGTCCGGCGGCTGAGAGGTATCGCGCCGCCAAGGCAAGACTGCGTTCCACGACACCGTGGTCATCGGCCGCTACCTCGTAAGCTTTTTTACCCATGCTGCGACGCTTCTCGCCATCGGTCAACAGGATCGTCACCTCGCGAATCAACTGTTCTCTTTCCTTCACCTCGATGCCACCGCCCTTTGCGGTCATTTCCTTGGCAAGCGATTTGAAATTGGTCATGTAGGGCCCGAACAATACCGGTTTGGCAAAGCGCGCCGGCTCAAGCAGATTATGACCCCCGGCATCGACGAGGCTGCCGCCCACAAAAGCGACGTCGCCGGCGGCGTAAAAGTCTTGCAGGTCACCGAGGGTATCGACCAACATGACATCAACTTGAAAATCAATCCGGCCGTTGACCTGGCTTTTTTTCTCAAAGGGCAATCCCGCAGTCTTGAGAAGCTTTTCCACCTCGGCAAATCGTTGGGGATGGCGCGGCGCCAAGACCATTTGGAGGTGAGGGAAATGCTGCTTCAACGAGATGAATACCTCAATGAGAATCACTTCTTCGCCGCGATGAGAACTTCCCACCACCAGCCAATGTCCACCGCGCCGGTCCGCTTCCCGTTCAGTTGGCAACGGCTTCGAAGCCGAGCCCGCTGCGTGGCCGTCGCGAGAAGCGTGTTTGAGATTCCCGACGACGGAGACCCGTTCAGCCGCAGCGCCCAACTTCACGATACGATCGCGATCTTCCTCTGATTGCATACCGAGCACATTGAAATATCGGATGGCGCGCCGAAACAACGTTGCGAACAATAAATATCTGCGCAAGGATCGCGCGGACAGGCGCCCGCTCAGAAGTAATGTGGGAATCCCTCTTAGGTAAGCTTCCCGGAGAAGATTCGGCCAGATTTCGGTTTCGACGATGATCAAAACCGACGGGTCGATGAGGGCGTAGGCCCGCCTGACGACCCACAACACATCCAGGGGCAAGAACAGTACGAGGTCGGCAAAACCCATCTGCCGGGCGATTCGATTGCCGGTGGCGGTGAAGGTTGAAACGATGATTTTGCGGGCCGGGACGCCCTGCTTCAGTTCCCGCGCCAAGTGGGAAGCCGACCGCACCTCGCCCACCGACGCGGCATGAATCCAAACCGGGCTCTTTCCGGCTACCGAGATGATTTTCCCTCTGTCATAACAGCCGAACCGCTCTGCCAAACCCTCGCTAAAACGTTTCCCCAGCAAGTACAATAACGGCAACAACGGCAAGCATGCGATAAAGACCGCGGTCACCATCATATTGTAAAGGAAGTAAGCCATCGCCCGCTTCGGCTAGCCTGGATTATTCATGGTCCGAGGTAAAACGCCGACACAATATAGGCCGAGGAGTGAAGCCTGGAGGGAGAAGGCACCCGGACGTAATGTTGCGTTAACTTGTCTGCGCTGGGTCACGATGTTGCTTGTTTCCACTACCGTTTGCTCAAGGCGAGCGGTTCGCAATCCACTTCAAGGCACAGATCCATTGCCTTCTCCCGGAAGGGTTTACTCCGCGGCTTTCCCGACTATGAATAACACAAGCTAGTGCAAAGCCTCCAGCTCTCCGGCCGTTTCATTTTCCAGGAGTTGGAGGTTGTGGAGCCGGCTGTAGGCCCCTTTGAGGCTGAGAAGTTCCTCGTGAGTTCCTTCCTCGGCGATCTCCCCCTCCACGAGCACGACGATACGATCGGCTTTGCGTATGGTTGACAAGCGATGGGCGATGACCAGTGTCGTCCGCGTCGTCATCAGATTTTCCAGCGCGTCTTGAACCAACCGCTCGGACTCGCTGTCGAGGGACGAGGTCGCTTCGTCCAGGATAAGAATGGGCGCATTCTTGAGCAAGGCGCGTGCGATGGCCAAACGCTGCCGTTGACCGCCGGAGAGCTGCATCCCCAGTTCCCCCACCATGGCGTCGTATCCTTTTGGCATCGCCGTCACAAACTCGTGCGCATGAGCCGCCTTGGCGGCGGCAATAACATCTTCGATTCTCCGTTTCGGGTCGCCGTAGGCGATGTTGTTCCGCACGGTATCGTTAAAAAGAAACGTGTGCTGAGTTACGATACCGATCTGGGCACGCAGCGATTCCAAGGTCAGGTCTCGGATATCGATTCCATCCATGGTGATGCGCCCCGACCCGACATCATAGAATCGGGGAATCAAATCCGCCAGCGTGCTTTTACCGGCGCCGCTGATCCCAACCAAGGCCGCCATTTCACCGGCGCGGATCGCCAGGTTGACGCGCTTCAGCACCGGCGTTGCGGCATAGGCGAAACTGACATCGTGAAACTCGATGACGCGTGAAAAACGCGGGGCCACTCTGGCCTCCGGCCGATCTTTAACGCCGGGAGATTCGTCGAGGATTTCAAAAACGCGCTCCGCCCCGGCCAATCCTTGATGCACCGACGTGTACGTCCGAGTGAGGCTTTTGAACGGCTGGTACATGAGAAACATGGCCGCCATGAAGGCCATGAATTCGCCCGTCGTCCGGGCGCCGCCGACAACGCTCGACCCCCCGTACCACACCACCCCTCCAATGCCAAAGGCAGCGAGCAGTTCCATCACCGGCGCCACCATGCCGCGGATGCGACTTGCCCTCAAGGATTGTCTGAACAACCGCTGGTTCTCTTTGGCGAACCTTTGGTTTTCGTACTCTTCCATTCCGAAGGCCTTGACGATCCGATTGCCCTGAATACTTTCCTGCAAGTAGGCGGTCAACGTACCGGTGCTAATTTGCCCGCGCTTGGCAAATCTCTTCATCTTCCTGCTGAGCCGCATGACCGGCAGGACGGAAGCCGGAAAGACCACGAACGCGATCGATGCCAGAAACCAATCCATCATGAAAGCCACGACCACCAGCACGATGAGCGATGTCGAATCCTTGAGCAACGAGACCAATGCGTCGGTCAAAGCATATCGCAAAAGGTTGACGTCGGACGAGACCCGGGAAATCAAGGTTCCGCTGGGATGACGGGAAAAAAACGACAATGACATGTATTGGAGATGTCGGACGAGCCGATTGCGCACGTCCTGAACGATCCGCAGTCCCACATAATCGCTTAGATAACTATGGCCGAAATTGAGGATGCCACGGATAAGAAATATTCCGATCACAATGACAGGCACGTAATAGAGGTTGGCGACGTTCTTCTTGACGAATACGTCGTCCATCATCCACCGCACCACAAAAGGCAGCGCCCCATCGGTGGCGCCATAGCCCAGCATACAGATTGTGGCGACGGTGAAATGAGGCCAGATATAGGGCCTGAGAAATTCCAGCAACCTCAGATAGTTTTTCAACGAATCTCCTCTTTAGAAATCCCGGCGCTCAGCTCATCATCGCAAACGCCATGTCCGCCACACGACCCGCGGCCCCCGGAGAGCCCAACCGCTCTCTCAGCTTTGCAAGTTTTTCGACAATGCGCGTGCGAATATTTTGATTGTCCAACATGATGCGGCTTTCTTCGACGATCCGTTCCGGCTTAAAGTCATCCTGAACCAACTCCGGAACAATTCGCTCGCCGGCAATCAGATTGACCATGCCGATGTGATCGACCTTGACCAGCAGGCGGGCCAGCAAATAGGTCAATCTGGAAAGATGATAGACGATAATCATCGGTTTGAGCAGCAACGCCGTTTCCAAAGTCGCGGTACCGGAAGCGGTCCAAACAAGGTCGGCCGCGTTCATCACACTGTAGCGGTCGGTTTCTACCACGGGAACTTTCAGCACGCATTCCCTGAGCATGGAAGCCAGCCCCCGCTGATCCACCGTGCTCGCTCTAATACAAATGAATTGAATGTCGCGTTCGCTTCCGAGGCGCGCCGCAGCTTCCAACATCACCGGCAGGTGAGCCGAGACTTCTTTGCGCCGGCTGCCGGGCAATATAGCGACCGTAGTTTTGGCGGGATCGAGCCCCAACTTCTCCAACACGACCCCCCGGTCACGGGTCACGCGAACGGCTTCTAACAGCGGATGGCCCACGAATGTCACCTTGACGCCATGCTTTTCATAGAACGGGACCTCGAACGGAAACACGACGGCCATCCGGTCCACCCAACGGGAAATCTGGCGTACCCGACTTTGGCGCCAGGCCCAAATCTGCGGGCTGACATAGTAGAGCACCGGGATGCGTAACCCTTTTGCCAGCTTCGCTAAGCGGAGATTGAATTCGGGGAAATCGATCAATATCAACAGGCTTGGTTTTCGTTCGCGCAACGTGCGCCGGAGCAGCCGATAGGCGCGCCATAAATCGGTCGCGTTGCCCACTAACTCAACCAACCCCATCCCGGTCAATCGGGCAACGGTAAAAAGGACTTCAAACCGGGCCTTTTCCAACAACTCTCCGGCAACGCCGTAAATACGCAATTCCGGATCGCGTTCAAGAAGCGCCTGAACCAAATGAGCGCCGTGAACGTCACCCGACGCCTCACCTACGACCAACATGACCTCTTTTTCCGTCGCGTTCACGCTCCTCACGATCCAACTGCGTGGAGTTGAGCGCTAATCATCGAAGCGATTTCCAGCGCGCGTAACCCCTCCGCGCCGCTCACCAAGGGAACTTCCCGACTGCGCACACAGTCGAGAAACGATTCGATCTCATCCGACAGCGCATCGCCGTCTTTGATTTCAAGCGTTTCGGCGCGAATATCGAGCCAGCCCGCGCCAGCGGGCGGCTTGTGAAAAATTTGCGCTCTTCGCTGGTCATAATCAATCGATATATAAGCATCCGGCTGAAAAAACCTTATCTTTCTTTCGCGCTTCAGCGAGACGCGGCTGGAAGTTACGTTGGCGATGCAACCGTTGGCAAAATTGATGCGCGCGTTGGCAATGTCGGGTTTATCGGTCAACACGGGAACCCCGACCGCTTCGACGCGCTGGACCGGGGAGCGCACCAAGCTCGCGATCACGTCGATATCGTGGATCATCAGGTCGAACACGACGTCGACATCGGTCCCGCGCTCGACAAATGGGGCCAAGCGGTGGCACTCGACGAATTTCGGCTCCCTGACCACCCCCTCCAGTCGGCGAATCGCCGGATTGAACCGTTCCAAATGGCCAACTTGGAAGATGACTCCTTTGGACTGCGCGAGGTCAACGAGGTCTCGCCCTTCGTCTAGATTCGCCGCAATGGGTTTTTCGACCAGGACGTCGATACCCGCCTCGATAAAATCGCGCGCAACGCGATGATGCAATCGGGTCGGAACGGCAATGCTCACACATTGGACCCTGCCGAACAAGCGCCGATAGTCGGTCAAAGCCTCGGTGGCAAGCCGCCGCGCAACCGCGCGGGCGCGTTCTTCGTCCACGTCCACCACCGCGGCCAATCGGGCTTTCGATGATGCCGCGTATTTCTCGGCGTGGTATTTACCCAGATAACCTACGCCGACCACGCCGACCGCGATTTTTTCTGCGCTCATGCCCGCACCGTCATTCACTCTTCGATCGCAACCACCGATACCCGGCAGGCTTCGGCCTTCTGCAAGAGCATCTGTTTCTCCAAGAAAATCGTTTTACCCGCTTCCACCGCCAGCACGGCACCGCCGGCATCGTGAAGGTTTTGGATGGTCTCGATGCCGACGGCAGGCACGTCAAAACGCAAATCTTGTTCCGGCTTGCTCACTTTCACCACCACATAGCCGGACTTCGCCAACCTTCCGCCCCTTTGAATCGTGTCGTCGGTTCCCTCCACCGCCTCCACGGCCACCACGACCCGGTTCTTCACAACCACGGTCTGACCGATGCCGAGCCTGCCGATTTCCTTGGCGATCCGAAATCCGTACCGGATATCCTCCCAATGGGCCGCGCTGGGAATTCGTTTCGTCAGGACCCCTGCTCCCGGAATAATTTTCGACAAACAAAAAGTCGAATCCAGAATCTTGATGCCTTCGTCCGCCAGCTCATCTGCCACGCCGCGCAGCAGCGCGTCGTCATCACGACCCTTGACACGCGCTAAAAACCGCGCACCCCGCAGATCCGGCCTAAAATTACCGAACAACTTGACCTTTCGAATTCCGCCCGCCATCACCGCTTCGGTCACGCCGGCGCGCTGGAAGGTGCGAATGATTTTCCCCAGCTGTCCGACGTATATCCATGTAACGTCATCGACGACATCGCTGATTTCCGCCAACGTCTCGCCGCGATGAGCCACCGCCACCAAAGTGTATCCCGCCACTTTGGCCTCCCGCGCGAAAATTACGGGAAACTTTCCGTTACCGGCGATCAACCCCAACTTTTTCACGACTCCACTCTGTTCAACCGGCGGGAAGAAACCCTGACAGGCTGCCGAAAAAGACTCATATGCTTTTGCCGAATGCCCTGAGCCCTCGTCGAAGGGTGCGCTCAATCGCCTCGCTGGCATCTTCAAGGCACAACTGCTTTGCCTTCGCTCCGGAAAGGTTGCACCTCGATCGCAATCTTACCGCGAATAATCCGGGCTAGGGAACCCGGTCCGTTCACCGGCAAATTCCGCGTTGGGAACCGGCGATAAAGGACACTAGCCTCTGGACCTCATCGGAGGCCGGAAATTCTCGACGGGCCTTTTCCAACGCATCCTGGGTCTTGAGTTTGGCTTGAAAAATCATCCGGTACGCTTTTTTTAACGTCGCGATATTGCCCTTGTCTAAGCCACGCCGCTTCATGCCTTCAACATTCAATCCCCGCAGCCGGGCTCGATCCCCTGTGGCGTTGCAAAAAGGTGGCACGTCCTTGGACACCATCGACCCGGCGCCGAGAAGAGCACTCGTGCCGACTCTGACAAATTGATGGATACCCACCAATCCGCCGACGATGACGAAATCCTCGATCACCACATGGCCGCCCAAGGTCGCGCCGTTGGCGATAATATTGCGATTGCCGAGGGTACAGTCGTGTGCGATGTGACAATACATCATCAAGAGGTTGTAATCACCGACCCGGGTAACCATGCCGCCCCCTTGCGTGCCGGGATTGAGCGATGCGTATTCCCTGATGGTGTTGTAATTGCCGATGATCAGCTCGCTTGCCTCTCCTTTGTATTTCATGTCCTGGGGCACCGTGCCCACAGTGGCAAAAGGAAATATCACATTGCCTTCCCCGATCTTAGTTCGTCCTTCCACCACCACATGGGGTTTGATTTTCGTACCCTTGCCGATCTTTACTTGGGGTCCGATGATCGAATACGGCCCGACCTCGACGTCCGATTCCAATTCGGCGCTGCGATCAATCACTGCGGTGTCGTGAATTCTCCTCATCGATAGCTGGTTTTCGCGCCGCGGGCGGCTACTCCATTGCGATTTCCATCGCCGAGATTTCCGCCTGGGCGACAAGCTTGCCGTCAACGGTGGCGACACCGAGCATTCTCCAAAACGATCCCCGGCGCTTCAGGCAAGTCAGCTCCAAGCGCAACTGGTCTCCCGGTTCAACGGGACGCTTGAACTTAACCTTATCCAATCCGGTAAGGACAAAAATTTTATCGCCGTCCCTTCCGCCGCGAGCGTTGTGGGCGAAGATCGCGCCAACCTGCGCGAGCGCCTCGCAGATCAACACTCCCGGCATAACCGGATGGTCAGGGAAATGCCCTTGAAAAAAATTCTCGTTGATCGAAACGTTCTTGACTCCAACAATTTTGTGTTCGCCGTCGATTTCAATGATTCGGTCCACAAGCACAAAAGGGTATCGATGGGGCAAATGCTTTAAGATCTCCCGGACGTTGAGCATAGCGTTAGAGCTTCGAGCTTTCCCTCTTGTCGATCTCGGATAGTTTCTTTTCCAAGCCGCGCACCGCGTGCCACAGTTTGGGAAGTCGCGGCAGCAGGGTCATCACCTTTAGCCACTCCCGGTGTGGCGCAGCCGGAATGCCCGACGACAGCACCGCGCCGGGAGTCACCGATTGCGCAATGCCCGATTGCGGGCCGATCGTCGCGCCGTCGCCGACTCGGATATGATTGACAACGCCCACCTGTCCCGCCAAGGTCACGTTTTTTCCGATTCGGGTGCTCCCGGCGATCCCGACCTGAGCGGCGATCACGGAATGTTCACCGATCACCACGTTATGTCCGATTTGCACGAGGTTATCGATCTTGGCGCCGCGGCAGATTACCGTGCGGCCGAACGTCGCCCGGTCCACCGCAGTATTGGCGCCGATTTCCACGTCGTCTTCTACAACCACGATGCCAATCTGTGGGATTTTGACACGACCTTCACCTTGGCCGGCATAGCCGAATCCGTCGCTGCCGATCACCACGCCGGCGTGCAAAATAACGCGATCGCCAAGCCGGCAGCCGGAGCAGACCACGACGTTGGGATGAAGCACACAATCTTCCCCCACTTCGCTCCCCTCGCCAAGGAAAACTCCGGGGTAAACTACCGTGCGCCGGCCGATCTTAACACCGCCGCTCACATACGCGTGCGGGAAGATCGTTACCGCTTCGCCGAGATCGGCCGCCGGCTCGACATGAGCAAAACTGCTGACCGTTCGACTGAAACGAGGAGGGTCATGAAAAAGTTTCAGTATTTTAGCGAATGCTAAGTAAGGGTCGGAGGCTGCGAGGTACCCTCTTCCATCCCGCAACGGCAGGCCCCGCACGACATCCGTGCCGACAATGACCGCGCTCGCCTGACAAACCGACAAGTATCGGTGGTAGCGCGGGTTGGCCAGGAAAGTGATCGCCCCCGCTCCCGCCTCGTCAATCGGCGCTACCCTCTCGATTATGACTTGACTATCACCAACGACCTTCCCCCCGACATGCTGGGCAAGTTCGGCAAGAGTTTTGTTCACCGCGATTACTTCGACTTCGAACGGCTATTAAAAACTTCGATGACCTTGTTCGTGATATCGATCGCCTGGTCGCTGTAGAGGATTTGTGAGCGCTCCAGAATGAGAGTGAATTTTTCGGCTTTACCGACCTCGGTGACAATTTTCTCGAGATTCTTTAAGATGTCGCCCGTCATTTCGCCTTCTTTTTGCCGCAACTCCTGCTGCAGGTCGCCCATGGAGCGTTGGTAGTTCACCGCTCGCTTTTGCAGATCCACTTCCAGATTGCGCCGTTCATCGTCTTTTAGGAGCGGGCTTTTCTTGTCGAATTCGCTTTTTAATCGCTCCAGTTCTTGCTTTTCCTTCAGCAAGTCGGTTTCGGCCTTCTTAACCTGAGCCTGGAACTTGTCCCTGGCGCGTTTCCCGGATTGCGATTCGCTGATTGCGCGCTGAACGTCAATGAAACCAATCTTGACCCTCTCTTGTGCCACCGCGAGAGTCGAAAAGAGCATCAGCCATATCACCGCTAGCGTATACTTCACCTATGCCTCCAATATGATTATATGAATTAGCCCCATATGATGGCTGAACTAGGGTTGTGAACCGATTGAGAAGCCGAGCATCGAAGTGTCGTCACCGGGCATTTTATTTAGCGGGAAGCCGATCTCCACCCGGAGGGGGCCAAAGGGAGATAACCAGCGCGCGCCGACGCCTACCGACTTTCTCATATCGCTTAAACTAAAACCGGTGTTGGCACAGTCCGTTTTCGTAATCGTCGTCTTCGTACCGTCTGAAGTCATAACCCCAGGAGCCGACGAACAGGAGATACCGAAGGAATTCCCCAGATCGAAAAACGCGACGCCACGCAATCCGTACTGCTCGGCGATGGGAAACAGAAGTTCGGCGTTCACTACCGCGGCCTTGTCGCCGCCCAAGAGATCCCCGAAGGTGCATTTTTTGTTACCAACGTCTGACCCGACGGTGGTCGTCGTACAGTTTCGCACCCGCGGACCCAAGCTGCGGTCAGAAAAGCCCCGGACAGAGTTAATACCGCCGATAAAATATCTCTCGAACAGCGGTAAATCGCTCCCACTGCTGGAGCCGTCGTTAAGCCCGATCCCGTACCCTAGGGACCCGCCTAAAGCCAGCACGTAAGAGCCTCCCCAATTGGGATCCTTGAGCAGCGGATAATGCCAGCGAGCGTTGAGATCAGACTTTATAAAACGGGTATCCCCTCCAAGTCCGGCGAATTTTACCGACAATCCCGATTTAGTCCCTTCCGTCGGACTGAAAAAGTGGTCTCGACTATCGTACGAAAAGTTGGGCGTCACACTGCTGGTCAACGTGGTTCCCGCTTCGTTTTTGATTGCGTCGCTGGAATTGCTGGAAATTCCAGCGATATTAGCTCGGGTAATCTCATATCCCACGCCGCCGCGCATGTAATCCCACATCGTCGGGGCGCGGTCATCCGCGAATTCGTCAGACCCTGGGGTTTGATCCTTGGCCCGATTCAAGAAGGGAAACCTCAAGTATCTCAGCGGATAACTCGTGTTGACGCCAAAACCGAGCCTTTTTTCATCGAAATCGTTAAACTCGCGCTTCGTATTGTAGGCGTCCACTCCCATCGCAATTCGGGTGTCGTAGACATAGGGATCCGTAAAACCAACGACGAAGTCCTGCCGCTTTGAACCGATACTGAAACTGCCGTTCAAACCGTGGCCGCGCCCAAGCAAATTCTTCTCGGCGACACTGGCATTAAAGAGAAATCCGTCGCCGCTGCTGTATCCTGCACCCAGCGAAAAATTGCCCGTGGGACCCTCCTTGACGTCGACCAGGAGATCCACGGTGTCCGGCTGACCGGTTTTCTTGGTCGTCAGTTGAACATCTTCGAAGTATCCCGTCCGCTGCAAGGCGTTTTTGCTCTGCGTGATCCTCGAGCCGGAATAAAGCTCCTGCTCTCCGGCCAGCAACTCCCTGCGCACAACCTTATCTCGCGTCTTGGAATTTCCGGCCACCATGACTCGATTGAAATAGACCGGCGGGCCTCTCTTGATCAGCAGTGCCACGTCCACCTGCTGATCCCGCGCGTTGACTTTTGTCACCGGCTCCACCTCGGCAAAGGCGAAGCCTTTATTGGTGTATATCTCCGTCAACTGTTTTATGTCCTCGCGCAATCGGCTGCCGCGGAATATTTGGCCGGTCGTCAGCGTGATAGATTTCAAGAGTTCCCGGCCATCCACGATCATATCTCCGCCCATCTCTACCTTGCCCACCCGATACTGTTTCCCCTCTTTGACTCGAATCACGACCTCGATCCCCTCGCGGCCCCTCAGAATCACCGGTTCGCTAATCTGAAGGTCGATGTAACCGTTGTCGTAGTAGTGTGTCGACAGGATCGCGATGTCGTTCGTGAGCATGTCGCGATCCAGGACACCGCGACTGGTAATGAATGAAAATATCCATTCTTCCTTAGTCGCTATCAGGCCCTTGAGTTCGGCGTCCGAGAAGGCCCGATTGCCTTCAAAGGTTACCTTCTTGATCAATAACTTTGCTCCCTCGCTGACGTTGACGACGACAACAGCTTGGTTGTTGGATTCCATCGACACCGCATAATCGATACTCGCGTTCACGTAACCTTGATCGGTGTAGAGTTTTCGGACCTTGTCGACTCCTTCGGCAAGCTTGGGACGGTCGAGAATTGTGCGCGCGCCTACTCCCAACGCGGTGTCGATTTTATCCCGAGCGACTTGGGAATTTCCTTGAACCTTGACCTCGCGGATGTACGGTTTCTCTTTGACGTTATAGGTCAAAACGCCGTCAGCCGACAGTTCGGCGTGAACATCATCGAAAAAACCCATCCGGTAGATCGCCTTCACGTCTTGCTCGACCACGGCGGAATCGAAGAGCGTCCCGGGACGGTTTTTCAAATGGAGCCTGATCCCGTCTTCTTCGACTCTTGCATTACCGGCTATCCTTACTTCTTTGAGCGTTACTTGATCCTGAGCGACAACCGCGCCGGGGCATAGGGTAAAAACCAAACATAGAAGAGCAGGTAAGAGGACCGTAACGAAAAGAGTTAGGGAACGAGAGGTAAACTTCATAAGTGTCCAGCCGGCGCAGCTTTTACAGACGCAACAGCATCTAAAATTTCTAACAAATTCACCTACTTTTGTAAAGCTGTTTATCACTCAAAGTCGCCAATGGGAAAAGCTGCCCGTCTCTAAGCTCGACCCTTCGGCCGATTTTCTCGGCAAACTCGCGATTGTGGGTGGCAACCACCAGGGCGATTCCCTTTTCTCGATTGAGCTGAAACAGCAGCTCCTGCACCCCTTCGCCGATCCGCATATCCAGCGAGCCGGTGGGTTCGTCGGCGAGGACGAGCTTCGGCTGCATGACCACCGCGCGCGCCACGGCGACCCGTTGTTGTTCGCCACCGGACAGTTTGCCCGGACGATGAGTCAACCGATCCTTCAATCCGACCAGTTCCAGCAACTCACGGGCCTGCTTTCTAGCCTGGGCGATATCCATTCCTCGGATCAATGCCGGGAACATGACATTTTCCAACGCGGTAAAGTCCGGCAACAGGTAATGAAACTGGAACACAAAGCCGATCTCCCGGTTGCGCAATTGCGCGAGAGCGATCTCGTCGTCCATCGGAATCGACTTGCCACGATATAAGATCTCGCCGCGGGTCGGGTGGTCCAGGGTGCCCAAAATGTGCAGCAACGTGCTTTTGCCCACCCCTGACTCTCCGACAACGGCCAGGCGCTCGCCTTCCGCCAACTCCAGGTTGAGACCGCGCAAGATATGAATTTCCTCGCCGGCCTCGAAGAACGATTTATGCAACTCTCTGACCGTCAGGAAGTTACTCATAACGAATGATTTCCACGGGATCTAGTTTCGCCGCCTGACGCGCGGGGTAGATGCTGGCGAGCAGACAGACGCCAAGGGATGCGAACCCCACCAAAAGGAAATTGCTCCAATAGATGCGCACTGGAACCGTGGAGATCAAAAACACGTCCTTCGGCAGTTCGATAAACCGATACTTTTGGATGAGCAGGCAGATCGCCAAGCCGAATAACACTCCGAGCGCGGTTCCCACCACCCCGATTACACACCCTTTGATCAAGAAAATCTTCCGGATGCCGCCGCGCGTCGCTCCCATCGACTGGAGGATGGCGATGTCTTTGCGCTTTTCCATCACGACCATAATTAAAGTCGAAACGATGTTGAAAGCGCCGATCAGAACCATCAAAAGAAGCACCAGGAAATAAACCGTCTTCTCCAGCTTCAAGGCGGAAAAAAGATTCGGCCACAGGCGCGACCAGTCCTCGGTGAGATACGGGAAACCCAATTTGCGCTGGATGCTGTCTGCGACCGCTTTCGCTTGATAGACGTCCTGAACCCGGATTTCGATGTTGGTAACCGCGTCGCCGAGCTCGAAGAACTTTTGCGCGTCGCCCAGGCTCATATAAACCAGCGTCGAGTCGATCTCGCTCATGCCGGAATCGAAAACTCCCATGACCACGAACCGTCGAACCTTCGGGATCACGCCGATGGCGGTGGGGCTCCCTAGCGGAGAGACCACCTGAATCGGACTGCCCCGAAAGACCCCCAGTTGATTCGCCAAGCGAACACCGAGAATCACGCCCGGCAATAGAACCGTCCGGTCCTCGACCTGGATCGCTTGGGGTTTTTTCAGCTCTTGGAGGCTGCCTTCTTTGATGTATTTTTCGATATCGACGACCCGGTTGACCCGATCCGGATCGACTCCGCGAACAAACACGCCGGAGACCCGCGGCCCGGACGTCAACATCACTTGACCGTAAATCGTCGGCGCCGCGGCGACCACGCCGGTTTCCTTTTGCACTTCTTCCAACAATTTTTCGTAATCCCGCAATGGGTCGCCCGATTTGACCAAAGCCACATGCGCATTGATGCCGAGCAGCCGGTCGCGCAGGGTTTCTTCAAATCCGGTCATGACGGCCATGACGACGTTCAAAGTCATCACGCCGATCATGACGCCGAGCACCGAGATAACGGTGATCAGCGAGATAAATGTTTCGCTACGGCGCGCCCGCAGGTATCTCAGGCCGATGAAAAGCTCGTAATTCATCCGAGAAGACTAGCCAAAAGTGTTTAAAATTCGGAAACGAAGAAGAGATCGGAAAAACCATGTCTCCCGCAAAGACGCAAAGACGCGAAGTTCAGAGAATTCGGAAAATATTCCTAACTTTGCGCCTTGGCGCCTTGGCGGGATATATTTTTCTGGAGTCGTTCTGTTCAACATTTCCAAGGTAAGTATCTACGAGTTTAACGCTCCGGCCTCAACACAGGGAAAAGAATCACGTCCCGAATGGATGGCGAGTCGGTGAAGAACATGACCAGTCGGTCAATGCCGATGCCTTCCCCGGCGGCGGGAGGCATGCCGTACTCTAGCGCTCGGACATAATCGTCGTCGATGGGGTTGGCGGTGTCGTCCCCGGCGTTTCTTTTTTCCATCTGTTCGAGAAATCGCTGCCGTTGGTCCACCGGGTCGTTTAACTCTGAAAAGGCATTTGCCAACTCACGGCTGGCGATGTACAGCTCGAAGCGGTCGACCAGGGCCGGGTCCGTATCGTTTTTGCGCGCCAGCGGCGAAACTTCCAAAGGATAGCCGGTGATAAATGTCGGCTGGACGAGTTTCGCCTCGGCGACTTCTTCGAAGACTTCCACGAGCAGATTGCCATAAGGCGCGTTGAGATCGACGGCCAAGCCTTTTTTCTCAGCGAAGCTTTGCAGTCCCGCGACGCTCGCAACGTCGCTCGGCTCGGCGCCGCCGTGCGTCGTGACCGCCTCGCGGATCGTGAGCCGGCGCCAGGGCGGAGTCAAATCAATGGTCTCACCGCCGTAAGACAGAGTCATGGAGCCGGCAATCTCCTCGGCTATCGCGACAAAAAGTTCCTCGGTGAGCCGCACCAGATCGTCAAACGTCGCATAGGCTTGATAGAACTCGAGCATGGTGAATTCAGGATTATGGCGCACCGAAATCCCCTCGTTGCGGAAATTCCGGTTAAGCTCAAAGACCCGCTCGAAACCGCCGACCAGTAAACGTTTCAAGAAAAGCTCCGGCGCAACGCGCAAGTAAAGGTCCATATCGAGCGTGTTATGATGGGTAGTGAACGGCCGCGCCGTCGCTCCGCCCGGGATTGCCTGCATCATCGGCGTCTCGACTTCGAGAAAATCCCGCTCTTCGAAGAACCGGCGCAAGAGCCGGACGATGCGCGAGCGCTTTTCGAAGACCTCGCGCACCTCGGGATTCACCATCAGGTCAAGGTAACGCTGGCGATAGCGCGCTTCCACGTCGGCTAGGCCGTGCCATTTTTCCGGCAACGGGCGTAAGCACTTGGTCAGGAGCCGTAGCCCCTGCGCTTCGAGTGTGAGCTCCTTGGTTTTGGTGCGGAACAGATGGCCCCAAACGCCAACGATGTCGCCGACATCCAAAGATTGAAAGAGCGCGAAGCCTTCCTCGCCGAGCCGGTCCTTGCGCGCATAGACCTGCAAACGGCCGCGCCGGTCTTGGACGTGAAAGAAAGCCGCCTTGCCGAAAGAGCGGATGGCCATGATGCGACCCGCCAACCGAATATCATGAACCGCCGCAACCAGTTCTTCGTCCGCGTGGCCGCCGAATTGCGCGGCGACGCCAGACGCCGTATGCGTTGGCTTGAAATCGTTGGAGTAAATCGTATGGCCGGCGTCTTTGAGATCTGCGAGTTTACGCCGCCGAACTTCCATCTGCTCGCCGGCATCTTCAACTGGATGATTTTTGACCTCAGCCATATTTCACTCGTTCTAACGACCCTACTATCGCGTTCACTCTATTTCAACGGAGCGCCGCACAGTCCCGGCTGGCTCAAAGACCGAGGTTCTTACATATCGCCCGCAGGGAATAGGACTTGTTGAGCGAATAGAAATGGAGGCCGGGCACACCGAATTTGATCAGTCCCTCGCACTGGCGCGTGGCGTACTCGATCCCGGCCTCCACTGCGGCGGGATCGTCCTGCTCGACCTTCGCCAATACCGCGTCGAGCGCCGGCGGAATTTTCGCCTTACAGAGCGCCGTGAAACGGCGCACTTGAGGCGCCGAAAGAATCGGTAAAATGCCGGGCACGATGGGGAATTTAACGCCCAACCTTCGCACGTCCTCGACGTAGCGGTAGTAATCATCGTTGTCGAAAAAAAGCTGGGTGATGATCACGTCGGCCCCCGCCTCGACTTTCTCTTTCAGATACTGCAGATCGGATGCGCGACTGAGCGCCCGCGGATGCACTTCTGGGAAACCGGCCACGGCGATGCAAAAGCCGCCACGCATCACCGCTTCGCGCACCAGTTCCGCTGCATAGTGAAAACCATCCGGATGGGGCCGCCAATCCGTCATCCCTTGAGGCGGGTCGCCGCCAAGGGCCAAGAGATTGACTATCCCCCTCTGCTTGAACGCATCGAGGACAGCCCGGGCTTCGTCTTTCGATTGTCCGACTACCGTAAGATGCCCCATCACTTCGAGACCGCACTGGCGATGGATCCGGCCGACCAGGTCGACGGTTTTGTCGCGCGTGCTGCCGCCGGCCCCATAGGTGACGGAGCAGTATCCGGGATTCACCTGCTTGATGAGCTCGATTTCGCCCAAAAGGTTTTCGTCGCCTTTATCGGTCTTCGGAGCAAAAAATTCAACCGAAAGAGTCAATCCGGGGCGACCATACAGATCGGCTATTTTCACGCAAAATCCCTGCTGATAAGCTGACGGGTAAGAATAGCCCAAAATTAGTCTTTATGCACGCTGATCGTGATTCGAGGAACGAAAAATCATAACCGGCGTGAAGGGTACTTTCAGCCCCACCTGCAAGATTCGAACTCTGAACCTCAATGGGCATCATTCACGATGATCAACAATCTGTCCTGCGCAATTCGGAAATATGTAGAGACTCGAGATCCGGTCGGGCGGATCGTTTGCCCGCCTATTCGAGGTATATTCTGGCCAATTGTTTCCTTTCTTGTACAAAATTGTTCCGGTTCGTCCTCCGCTCTGGAACCGCAGAGTCTAAATCATTGATCTTTAAGAATTTGCGGAGAGTTCCCCTTATATCAATCCGTGGTATAGGCGTTGCTTGTTATTTCGCCGAATTGGCCGGGTTAAATAGAGGTCGCGGATGGTCGATTACGGATACAATGACGCAACAGAAAATGACGAATCTCGGTTCGAGCCGCAGTGAGGATTGGAACACGGGCAGTTCGGCTTTGAATGGAGATTAACTTCGGATGAATACTGACAACGCTTGGCGCACGCCCAACCGGCAGCCGGGGGTAAGCGGTTTTTCGATTACCGAACTCTTGATCGCCGTGACGATCTTGGCGGCATTGCTCGCTATCGCCGTGCCCATGTATTCCGGTTTCAAAGAACAGCAAGACATCGCTGTCGCGATTAGCGACCTAAAGGGAATCGACATTTACGTCAGTAGTCACAAGGTGAGCAGCGGGGATTTCCCTAACTCGTTGAGCGAAGTGCCACGAGCCGACCGAAAGGATCCTTGGGGGAACTCGTATCAATACCTGAAGATCCAAGGGCAGGAAGTGGCGGTCAAAGGCCAGATGCGGAGAGACAAGTCCACGAACCCGATCAACACGGATTTCGACCTTTACAGTAAAGGGCCTGACGGCGCGACGAGCACTCAACTCAACTCATCTACCGGCCAGGACGACATCGTTCGCGCCAATGATGGAGGCTTTTTTGGCTCGGCCGCCAAGTATTAAGGAAGTTCCCCGATATGAAACTCGCCGTGAGATCGCTTCAGAGCAGAGTCGCCCGGCGCGTTTTCGCCGTGTTTCTAATTTGCGCGCTGCTTCCCTTTAGCGGACTTGTCCTAATAACTTATTACCAGGTGGTCGGTTTCTTCGAGACGAGAAACCAAAACCAACTGCGGGACTTAGCCAAGCTTTTCGGGACGGACGTCCACGAAAAATTATCCTTGCTCGTCGCGAGCCTGCAAATTCTCGCGACCACGGTCAAAGCTACCGGGAAGCTGCCGGAATACAAGCTATTGGACTACATGACGGGCGGTCACAAAGACCGGTGGAGCGGCTTGTTTTTTTTGGAAGCGAACGACAGCGCCCGCCGCCTTTCGAACTTGGGATTAGATCTTCCAGATTTCACCGCCGCGGGAAAAAAACAACTGGCCGCGGGAAGAGGCGTGATATCGGTAGTGCCGGTTTCGGCGAATCTGCCGGCGAGGATATTGCTCAGCGTCCTCATCGATCCGGCCAACAGCGGCTCCGCCATTCTCACCGGGGAAGTCGACAATTCTTATATCTGGGGCTTCAAGGACTCGCGGCTGATGCCTTTGCACATCGAGCCTTGCGCGGTCGATGCTACCGGAGTGACCTTGATGTGTTCCGTCAAGAAATTTCGCAGCCTGCCCCCGGAATTCAAAAAAAACCTCGACCCGTCGGGCATCGGCAGCTTCGAGTGGACAGCGGACGGCCGCCATTACCTGGTGAGCTACTGGACCGTGCCGATGAAGTTCGAGTTTCAGGTGCCCGGTTGGATAATTTTCTTGAAAACTTCCAAGGAGGGCGCGTTTGCCTCCGTCAAGGATTTACAATCATTTTTCATTCTCGGCATCGTGGTATCCGTCGGGTTGTCTGCGCTCCTGGCCATTATTCAAATTCGCAAACGGCTCGTGCCCGTCGAGAAGTTACGCGAAGGCACGCAGAAGATCGCCGAAAACGATTTCGCCTTCAAGGTGCAGATCCGCAGCAACGACGAGTTCGAAGAGCTGGCGAATTCGGTGAATGCCATGGCCGAACGGTTGGGACGCCAGTTCCATACATTACGCACTAAAGCCGAAGTCGAACGGGCCGTCCTCTCGTTGTTGAATACGGAAGCGATCATCCAAACCATCTTGATTCGGTTCACTGCGGTCTTTCCCTGCGATTACGCGAGCGTTGCCCTCTTTGCGACGGATGCCAAAGAGCCCGACTATCTTTATTCTCTATCCTGCTGCGGGCCGGGCGGCAACGAAATCGAAGGCCAGAGTTCGCGGCAAGCCGCTTCGAGCCAGACGCCCGAAGGTAATTCCAAGAACGGTAATCAGGACTATCAGTCATCACGCCCCGTCGCTAGAAAGGAAAGGGATCCCATCGCCCGACTTGCGGCCCAAGCCGCCTCCCCGCTTAAGTTCAACGCGAGCGAACCTGCGGTCGCCCAATCCGACATTGCCCAGAACCTCGGCGCGCGCTCGGTGATGGCTGCCCCTCTGGTTGTAGGCGAAGAGAAGCTAGGGGTACTTACTTTCTACTCGAGAGAACCGGAAAGGTTCGGCGCCCCGGAGCTGGAGCTTCTGCGTGGTCTTACCGACCAGGCCGCTATCGCGATCTATAATTCGCAGCTCTTCGAACGCACGGAGCGCCAAGCCGCAGAGCTCAAGAAGGCCAACCAGGCCAAAGACGAGTTTCTTGGGGTTATGTCCCACGAGCTTCGGACACCGCTTAACGTGACCCTGGGCTATCTCCGGATGCTTCAGGAAGGACTTCTGGGAACCCTAAGCGAGCAACAATCGCAGGCCCTTGGGACGGCGCTCAAACACGCTGGCGATCTCCACGCCATGATCGAAAACATCATGCAGGTGACCAAGCTCGAAGCCGGCGCCGTCGTAGTCGAAAAACGTCGTATCGACCTGATTGACTTACTCGACGAATTGAAATCCCAGTACGGCTCTCCATTGGGCAAAGACGTCGCGTTGTCGTGGCGATATCCGGCGCGGTTACCGGCAATCAACACGGACCGGACCAAGCTGGCAACGATCCTGCACAATCTGATCGACAATGCGATTAAATTTACCGATCGCGGCGCGGTGACGCTCTCGGCCCGTTTCGTCGTCGAACGGGATTCCATAGAGCTTACCGTCGCGGATACCGGCGTCGGCATTCCCGAGGAGTCCCTGACCGAGATCTTTGAACTGTTTCGCCAGCTCGATAGCTCGAATACTCGGGAACACGAAGGGATCGGCCTGGGGCTTTATCTCGTCCGTAAACTGGCGAATCTGATCGGCGCGAAAATCAGCGTGGAAAGCACGCCAGGACAAGGTGCGGCATTCACTGTTGGATTATCCGTTGGTGATAGCGACGTTACCGCAACCGCAGCCTCCCCGGCCACGCCAACGGACAAGGGATTCCCCGCAGTTAATCGCGACGCCTTCGAATAGTCTCGCAACTTAAGATCCCTGGCCGTGTTTTTTGACCGTATAAGAAAAATCGAATGACCCATTTCTGAAGTTACCCCTTTCCCCTCCCGTTGGTGTCAAGATTGTAGTGATTGTTATGTCACACTCCGTTTCCGCGCCTATCAGTACACAGGACAAGAGAACGACGGGACGGGACTGTACTATTACCGGGCGCGCTACTATCATCCGCAACTCCAAAGATTTCTCAGTGAGGACCCGATTGAGTTTCACGGCGGCGATGTCAATCTTTACGCTTACATCAGCAACAGTCCGGTCAAATACACTGATCCGGATGGCCTGTAGTCTTGGTGAGGAGCCGCTCGTCTCCTATTCAGAGTTGGAACAGGTGTTCTTCAGATCGGTCCAGTAGCTATTGCACTTGATTTACTAGGCGGTCCCGAATGTATTGGTGGTTGCCCATTGAATGACATAGATGATGTCCAAAAGATTAGGGACTTCTACGACAACAATTCGGTGCCACCACCTCCCCCGCCACCGAACGACGAGCCACCAACACAACCACCCCCGAATTGTGGACGAAAAGATTGTCCGCCACCAAAACCACCGTCGCCTCGTCCGAATGCTCCTGACTGGCCTTTTGGGCCCAGCCTTTAATTCAGGTCAGATGTCACGGGTTCGGAAGTACGTATACGATTGACTTTGATAAACGTTAAGACTTGAGGAATGACTATCGGTGAGAAAGCACCGGGGACGAATACTGCTGAGGCTTGTCGAGAGCAGGACGCACGCTAGGGAACCCACTCTAAGCGTATGGAAAATAACATCACTTCAATCATAGTACGTGCAGGAATCATTATCGGTCTCGGCGCTCTTGTCGGTTTGCTGTTAACCCATGTGGTTATGCTGGCTAACTTCTTGAGACGGATCCCCCGTGGCAAGATTGCCGTTCGAGAATTCCTTGCAGTTTTTTTCACCGGGGGATTAGGAAAGGGATATATGGCTCTTCTGGTAGAGTCTCACATGGAGCCCACTGGCTTTGACAAAATGCTTTACATGCTAGATAGGATTTTCACATGGGTCTTTATTGGAAGCATTGTTCTATTGGTCATCGGATTCATCGGGAAGATAGAAGGATAGTTAAAGAAAGGCGTCAATCAAGAAACGGATATAAGTCCCATTTATCCTTTCGTTCGCACGCACCTATAATGGCGTGAACCGGCTCACCCGCCGAGACGACCCCGCAAGGCTCCGTCAGCTACACCTACGACGCAGCTAACCGTAAGAGCAGCATGACGGTCAGCGGTCAGCCGTCTGTCCTCTATTCTTACGACAACGCCAATCGCGTCACTCAAATCACTCAAGGGTTGAATGAGTTAGGCGCGCGCCAGCGTTCTTAAGAATCCCCCATACGCTCTATGGCCATCACCGGCGCGTCATTCCTTAACCGACAGAAATACTTGCTGCGGCGACTGCCCGGTGTGCCCTCTCGCTTCAGAGAGGGCGAGCGTGCCTTCGCGTCCGGCTCACCTTCGCAGAGGAATCGCAAAGCCATGAGCGCTGACGGAAGCATGAGCAATATAACCGGTATCTGAGCGCGGATCTCGATGAAATTCGACCTGGTAAAGAATGGTACGAGCAGCAGAAGCCCGAAGACGACGCTGGCACGTGAGAAGCGATCCGACCACTGGATACCACCGAGCGCGAGAAGGATCGGGAGGGCAAGGCCGAGCAGTGGCGGATAGCCATACGACGTTGACTGGAAATCTCGCAGGTTGCTGAGCAACTGCGCCATCAAATGCCTCTCTTCGAACCCGCCGGGTAAGAGCAGACGCATGCCCATCCAGATACCGAACGACAATGCGAACAGAAGCGCCGAACGCACGACGACTTGAGGCCATGTGTGCCGGGTTATTTTGGCGAGGAAGTAGAGGCCGGGCAGAAGAATCGTATCGTATTTGATAGGGATGCTGACGGCGAGCAGGACAGCGAAGGCGACGAGGCGCTCCCGCCGTAGGAGCATCAACAGCGCGACCCAGCACACCAGCGACGCCCGGTCCCACGGGTGGAAATAACCGTAGAAGTAGGTGAGCGGGAGGATCGCCGCGACGTAGAGCAGACCAACGAGTGCGAATGATGGCTTACTCGTCATTCGGAGATAGGCGAACAGGAGCAGGAGGGCGGCGAAGAGGGCGATTGTGTCGAGAGACTTGTAGATCTTTTGGACGTTAAAGCCGGTCGCGCGGTGAACCCACTCCGCGAAGTAGACGGTTGCAATGCGGACGTTGAGGTCGTTGGCCCCCAACTCCGTCCAAGTAGCATTCCCCTGCGGAAGCCGGTTATGGAGTATGGCCTCGTGTAGAAGTTGTCTGCGCTCCGCTAGTTCCGGCCGGTAGATAGTCACGTCGCCGACCCACCTCTGTAAGACGAGCGTTAATGACGCGATGAGCAGTAAGAGAGTGAGCACGCGGTGGTAACGCTTAACCATATACCAACCTTTCGTGAAATAGATGAAGCGCACTAACGTATAGCGTTTTATCCCCAAAGCGTGGGAGTAAGCAAGCTCAGTGATGATCCCGGCAGGAGCGACGAGGGGGATAAAAACAAGGTTGGACTAAACCGCGGAGCCGCACGGACGTCGCGGCTGTGGGGATTTGAAAGCAACGTGACAGCGCGCGGTGCGGCGGGTTGTTGGCGCTACATTGAAGTGTCAGTGGAGATGAGGATCGGTGCCGAGATTTGTTCTGTGATTGCGGCAGTCCAACGGGGTTTCACAGCGACTTCTTCGCGTCGTCAGACACACCCGTGCGACGAGGGCAGGTTGAGAGTGAAACGGGCTTAGGAGGGAATGAGATTTTCTCATGAGGAATCCCAGGCGAGGGGTCAGACGTGATATTTGCGATTCTTTCCGTTAGGTGATTCCGATCACCGATCCACTCAACCACTCGACGACCTTTGATGCCCTCAATCGCCGCACGGGCGTGACCTACGCGGACACGTCCACGACCGCTTACACCTACGACACAGGCAACCGGCTCACGCAAGTCGTGGACTCCATCGCCGGAAACATCACGCGCACGTATGACGGACTGAACCGTCTCACTTCCGAGACGACCCCTCAAGGCTCCGTTAGCTATACCTACGACGCCGCAGCGCGCGCTCACATGCGCGCAAAAAAAGGAAGATACCACTGGCCGCGTGATCTACTGCACCACGATCGCCTCGCCCTTGTTGATCGCGATCTCACGGATTTTGGCCGGCAGGTCGAACGGTGCGTCGATGTCGAATCCGTTGGGATAGTCGGGCGTGCGCGAGAAATAACTCACCAGCTCCTGGACCACCTGCTTCGGCACAGCGATGCCGTGGATCTCCGCGCCGCCGAGCTGAAAGCGGCCCTTGCCGTCCTGCGCGCGCAGAACGCCGCGCGCGGTCACCGGGACTTTGCCGGAAAGATAAGCCAGAGGGTCCATCAATCCTTGCCGCCTGCGGTTGCGGTTAAACTCATCGAGATCGACGAACACGCGGCCGGCGAGCGCGCCGTTTCCGAGAATAGCGATCTCCGGATTGGTCAGGCCCTTGGGAATTTTCTGCTTGAAATTGATGTTGAGGTAGGAATTCATTTCGCTTTCCGATACCGGAGTCCGCTTCGGTGCCGGCTGGGGCGTGGCGCCGTTGTTCGCGATCTCGTCGATCTTGCGCTCCAACCGGTCGCCGTCCTCCTTGGAGAGCTCAACGGCGAGAGTCATTGCGCCGGACAGACCCAATGCCACGAGCGCGAAAAAGATGCCGCCGACTTTTTTTGAGATGGTCATAGAAATACAATAAGTCCCGGTCAGAAATGGTGTCAAGTTTGCTGTTGGCTGTTTAGAATTGACAATGTCAAATCGGGGAGAAAAGAAAAGGGGACATTCTAAATTTTTGCGAGCCAAGGGGAACACCAAGGGGGACAGGTCCTGCAATCACACACTGTCGCAATGCAAGACGCGACCCCACGAATTCTGATTCGAGGATCGAAAAATCGCAACCGGCGGGTTCAATGAACTACCCCGCAGCAAGCTGCGGGGTATCGAGAGACCTTTATGATAGTCTTTACCAAGGTTGTCACCCCCGAATGTTTTTATCGGGGGTCCGGTCAGAGTTTCACCTGGATTACCGCTAAAAGCATGCGGAAATGACGGACTTTGAGAGGACCAAAAATCGCCATTACGCAGCGAGCCGCAGAGGATGAACTCGGAGAGATTCAAGGTCGTCTAACTCTTTCGCGTGCTGCTATCGGATCGCAGTCCGAATCGGCTTCGGGCGTGATGAGGGGCCTGAGAGAGTCGGTGTGCGCCAACCATGCCTCCTGGATGACCGGCGGAACATCGAAAGCTTCGAGAGTTTCCTTGAGAATCTGGCGCCGGCGGGCGAAGTGTCCGCCCATGATGGGATGTTTGGAGTGGACGAGATGAAGCGGGCGCCCCTGGTACTCGACATCCGCGCCGAGAAACTTCGCCGCCAGTTGGAATTCGAGATCCTTGATCCGCGTTCTGTCGGCATCGCGAAAAAAGAAACCGATCATACGATCGGCGAATACGCGATCGATGAAGGCATCGACGATGGCTCGGACTTTTTCTTCCCCGCCCAATCGTTCAAAGAGACTTTGGCTTGTCGAGGGAATCATGCCCCATTCACGACCACCGGTTACATCATTCCCATTTGTAACCGTGCGGCCTCGGACATCCTGCTCGGGTCCCAGGGCGGGTCCCAAACCAAATCGATAGTCACGGCAGTGACACCCGGGATTTCTTTCACCTTTGCTTCGACCTCGGCGGGTATGGACTGGGCCGCAGGGCAGTGGGGTGAAGTCAGCGTCATCTTGATAGAAACGGCGCCGGCTGCATCCGCGTGGATATCGTAGACCAACCCCAGCTCGTAGATGTTTACGGGGATTTCCGGATCGAAACAGGTGCGCAAAACGTCTTGTACTTGAGCTTCAATGACAGTTTCGTTGATGCTTTCCATGGATAACCCTCTGACGGCAAACGCTCTTTGGCTCCCGGAAAATGGCTATTCGATCCCCAATTGCTGCTTTGCCGTGTCGGACATCCTGCTCTGATTCCACGGCGGCTCCCAGACCAACTCGACATGAGCCTCGCGTACCCCCGGCACCTTGAGCATCTTGCTCCGGATATCTTCTTTGAGGAACTCACCCATGCCGCACCCCTGCGCCGTCAGCGTGAAATGCACTCCCGCTTTGTACCCTCCGCCCGCAAGCGGCTCCACCGCGCAATCATAGATCAACCCCAGCTCGACGATGTTGACCGGAATCTCCGGATCGAAGCAGCGTCTCAATTGATCCCAGACCCGCTTCTCGGTTTCCTCGGCGCTTTTGGCCGGCGCCGAATCCTCGGCCCGGATTTCTGAAATAGCAGGCATTCCCAGCGCGGCTGCGTCATGACCGTCGATGCGCGCCATGTAACCTCGGTCGGTCATGACCGTGTAACTTCCGCCGAACGACTGTGTGATCCAAACCGTACTGCCCGCCGCCAGCGTGATCGTTTCCCCGCTCGGCACCAGCACGGCGGAGCATTCCCGCCTAAGAGTGATCGGTTTATCGCCGCTCATCGGAGCACTCTCCTCTTGCACGGAACTCAGCGCTCATTCGGTTGTGGCCGCTTCGGCCTCGCCTTTCAGGGCGGACATCACCGTGTGCCAGGCCAAGCTGGCGCATTTTACCCTTGCCGGAAATTTACAAACTCCTGAAAGAATCGCCAGCTTGCCCACCTCTTGCGTTTGATCACCGTCAGCCGATATTCCCGTCAGCATTTTATGCACGTTGTCGAACAAATGCTCGGCTTCCGATTGGGTTTTACCCTTAAGCGCCGCGGTCATCAGCGACGCGGAAGCTTTCGAGATGGCGCACCCCGAACCCTGAAAGCTGACGTCTTTGATCTTGCCGTTTTCCATCTTAAGGTAAACCGTCACTTGATCGCCGCACAGCGGATTATAGCCATCCGCTTTGCGATCGGCATCGCCGATGGCGCGGAAATTGCGCGGGCTTTTGTTGTGATCGAGGATCACCTCTTGATATAGATCATCGAGTTCCGACATTAACCGAATACCTTCAATACTCGATGCAGCGCGCCCACCAGAATATCGATCTCCGCCCGGGTGTTATAGAAAGCGAAGGAGGCGCGGGTCGTCGCCGGCACGCCGAAGCGCTGCATCACTGGCATGGCGCAGTGATGGCCGGCGCGCACAGCTACTCCCTCCTGGTCCAAAATAGTGCCCACGTCATGGGCGTGCACATGATCCAAGACAAATGATATGACGCCGGCTTTTTCCTTCGCCGTGCCGATAATCCTAAGGCCGTCGATTTTTGTTATCGCTTGCGTGGCGTACTCCAATAGATCTCTTTCATGCGCAGCGACCTGATCCCAATCTAAGCCAGCCAGGTAATCGACCGCCGCTCCCAGGCCGATGCCTCCGGCGATATTGGGCGTGCCGGCCTCGAACTTGTACGGTAAGACATTATAGTGAGTTTTTTCAAAAGTGACCAGGCTGATCATGTCGCCCCCGCCCTGGTAGGGTGGCATTTTGTCAAGCAGCTCGGCGCGCCCGTAAAGCACGCCGACCCCGGTCGGGCCGAACATCTTGTGACCGGAAAACGCATAGAAATCGCACTCGATCTCCTGCACGTCCACCGGTAAATGCGGCACCGCTTGCGCTCCGTCCAGCAAAACCGGCACTCCGCCCGCGTGGGCGAGCCGGACGATCTCTTTCACCGGCACCACGGTTCCAAGCGCGTTGGAGACATGGGTAACCGAAACCAACTTGGTGCGATCGTTGAACAACCGGCGAAACTCATCGAGCACCAGCTCGCCGTCGTGATTGATCGGAATGACTCTGAGACGCGCGCCCACCTGCTCGCAGAGCATCTGCCAGGGCACGATGTTGGAATGGTGCTCCATGGCGGACACGATGATTTCATCGCCCGCGCCGAGAAACTTCCGCCCATAGCTTTGCGCCACGAGATTGATCGCCTCGGTGGTGCCGCGAACGAAAATAATCTCTTCCAGCCGGCGGGCGTTGACGAAGCGCCGGAGTTTTTTCCGCGCCTCTTCGTAGAGCGAGGTCGCCAGCTCGCTCAGATAATGCACGCCACGGTGAATATTGGAGTTCTCCTCGGTGTAATAACGGTTCAGCGCGTCGATGACCGGCTGCGGTTTTTGGCTGGTGGCGCCGTTATCGAAATAGACCAGCGGCTTGCCGTGAACCCTACGGGCGAGCAGCGGAAAATCCTTGCGGACGCTCTCAACGTCGAGCAGGCTCGGGCACGAATCCGGTTTCTGGGTATCTTGGGCGGCTTTCATCGACCCGGTTCTCGCTTCCGGTCAAAGCAGATCGCCAAATAATCGTCCAGACGTTCTCTCAGGGCGGGGATCTTCACGCGGCCTATGACATCGCGCGCAAAGGCGTAGCTCAATAGACTGCGCGCGTCGTCCGCAGCTAAACCCCGGGAGCGCAGATAGAACAGCGCATCCCCGTCCAACTGTCCGATGGTCGATCCGTGGCTGCACTTGACGTCGTCGGCGAAAATTTCCAACTGCGGTTTGCTGTTGGCCACCGCACGGTCGGAGAGCAGCAGGTTCTTGTTCGTCTGGCGCGCGTCGGTTTTTTGGGCGTCTTTATGCACGATGATTTTGCCGTTAAAAACACCCCGGGCGCTGCCGCTGAGAATACCTTTGTAAAGCTCGAAGCTGCGGGTCCGGGGCTTGGCATGCTCGATCTCCGTGTGATTATCGACATGCCGGTCGCCATCGGCCAAATAGAGGCCGTTGAGCGCGCATTCGGCGCCCTCGCCGTCGAGTACCACGCGCAGATCGTTGCGCACCAACAATCCTCCCAGCGTGATCGCAGAGGCGGTAAAGCTGCAACCATCGCTCAAGCGCGCCTCCACGACGCCGACGTGAAAGCCCCGAGATGCCTCCCGTTGGATGCGATAATAATCGACGACCGTGTTCTCTGCCGCGAACAGCTCGGTAACGGCGTTGGTGAAATAATTCCCGGCTTCAATTCCGACATAGCTCTCGACAATTGCCGCTTCGCTGCCGGCCCCCAGCACCACAAGAATTCGTGGCTGCGACTGAACCGGTTGCTCTTGCGCAAGCGAAACGAACACCAGATAGATGGGCGTCGCCATGCGGCAGCCTTCAGGCACCAGGACAACGGCGCCGTCTTCCATTAACGCTGTGTTGAGCGCCACAAACGGCTGCTCGCGAAAGCGGGCGGCGCGGCCTAGATGGATTTCCAATGCCGGGTCATTCGCTGCGAGCGCCGCGCGCAGGCCCACTACGCGGACACCGGCGGGCAATCCGCCCAATGAAGACAGCGGGGCCGAATACCCCCCGTTCACGAACACCAGCCGGGCGCAGGTCTCATCGACGAACGCGGGAGCAAAAATATCGCCCGGTACCGCCCTCCCCGCGCCGTTGGCGTGCGCGAAGGGAACCGAGGCGATGGGATCGACGCTGGTGTACTTCCACTCTTCGCTACCCAGCGCGGGGAATCCGAGGCGGGCGAAACTCTCAATGGCCGATTCCCGGAGCCGTCCGAACCATGGGGGAAGAGCGCCGGCGCCGTAGGACTCCCTGAATAACGACAGGTAATGTTCCGTGCGTTCAACAGCTTCCATATTCTAAGTGCAACCCCGACTTGATCTCACGAAACCGCCGCCACCGGGCTCTTGAGCCAGTCGTAACCTTTGCTCTCGAGCTCGAGCGCCAGCTCTTTGGCTCCCGATTTGACGATCCGCCCATCGAATAACACGTGGATGAAATCGGGCACGATATAGTTGAGCAGGCGTTGATAATGCGTGATCACGAGCATCGATCGGTCCGGCCGGCGCAGCGCGTTTACGCCCCCGGCCACGATGCGCAGGGCGTCGATGTCGAGCCCCGAATCGGTTTCGTCGAGAATCGCCAGCCGCGGGTCCAGCACCGCCATCTGCAATATCTCGTTGCGTTTTTTCTCGCCGCCGGAAAAGCCTTCGTTCAACGGCCGGTTGATCAGCGCCTGGTCCATTTCCACGAGTTTGATTTTTTCCTTGATGAGGGCGAGAAAATCCATCGCGTCCAGCTCGTCCTGGCCGCGATGCTTGCGCACGGCGTTGAGCGCGGCCTTGAGAAAATAGGTCGTGCTCACCCCTGGGATTTCGATTGGATACTGAAAGGCGAGAAACACTCCCTCGCGCGCCCGCTCCTCGGGACTCATCGCCAGCATATCCTTGCCATCGTAGCGGACTTCGCCGCCAGTGACCTGATAGTTTTCCCGGCCCGCGAGCACATGCGCCAGGGTACTTTTCCCCGACCCGTTGGGCCCCATGATGGCGTGCACTTCGCCCGCTCCGACGGTTAAATTAATCCCGCGCAGAATTTCTTTTTCGCCAACCTTGACGCGAAGATTCAAGATTTCCAACATTCTTATTTTTCCCTTCGCACAACCGGACTATCAGCCGGCCCGCTGTAGCGGATTTCTAATCAACCGGCCCTTCAACCCCTCGCGATCAGCGATATCCGCAATCGATATGCCCGCGAGAAAATTAGCCAAAACACCCTGCGCCTGATACCAGATCGATTTTTGCAAACATATCGAACAGTACGAGCAGTAGTCGACACCCTTCTCAAGACATTCCATCAGCACCAACGGCCGCTCCACGGTTTCGTAGACCTCTTTGATGGTTATGGCCGTGGCTGCCTTCGAAAGCGTGAACCCGCCCTTGGAACCGATGTGTGAGTGCACCAGACCGCCGGCTACGAGATCCTTCATGATCTTCGAGAGATAGAACGATGGAATGTCCTGATTTTTTTCGATATCGGCCCGGCTGACGATCTTACCCTCACTCTGGCCCGCAAGAAAAGACAGTGCCCGCACGGCGTAATCGACGCGCCGCCCGACATTCATCAGCGAGCTGCGTTCGTTTCTCGACTTTGTCTGCTTCACCGGACTCTCACTTTATTAAATATAGACTCCTTAGGTCTTCCATGTCAAGGCAGCGCCGCGCTCGTCGCGCCGGTCGCACAGCCTCTCACTTTCTTATTCTTCGGCGGTATTCCGGTTCAAACCGCCTGGTAGGCGAGCCGTTTCATCTTTTGCGTGTTCTTGCCCTCGATGCGGATCAGGCCGGTCGTTGAGATTCGCTTGGGCGAATGGACGTCGCCCACGTTGTAGAGATGCGCCATGCCGGGCTTCAGCGCGTAGACTCGCGCGCGCCGGACTTTTCCCGGCTTGCCTTCAACGGCAGGTTCGAGAACTTCCCAGTCGCTCATCTCAGTTTCGCCGAACACCTGCCCGTAGATCGCCCACGAAGAGCCGTGATCGTGGGGATTCGCTTCCCGCGCTTCACGGTTCACGTGGGCGCAGATGCAGAACCCAAGTTCCGAGTCTTCGTATATAACCTGCCGGTCCGGCGTGTTGTCGTTGATATACTTGGCGACGAACTCATTGTCCTTCAATACCTCCTGCACCAGAGCACGCACTTTCTCCCGTCCGGCCGGACTCGGATCGTCTTTTAGCAGCCGATGACAGCCTGCGGCGAATGATTCGAGCGTGAAGCCCATGTTCGGTCCTCCTCTGACAATGGCATTGAGGATTGATTAACAGAAGATCCGAATCACCGTCAACAAGCCCGGCCTATTCATGCTGTACCGACGCCTTCGGGGTAAGCCCTCCGAGGCGAAGCCTTGAGCGAAGTCGAATGGGGCAATAGGTCTGTGGCTTGAAGCGGCCCGCGACCCGACGTGGTTTAGCAAAGGGCATATCGGGACGCCGGCCCGCGCTGACGGTTTACGCAAAGCTGAGTGCGACGCCGTGCCGCTCGGACAACCCGAAGACTTGAATTTGATAAAGATAAGGTTACCGCCGCCTCGGCATCTCCACCGACGCCATGTCGAATTTTCAGTTCATCGTCGGCGCCGTGCGCCGCTCCTGGGGCGAGAAAAACAAAGACCCGCTGGTCCGCTACGTGCGCGCCCTCGCGTCGTCATATCGTTTCATGCGCGACCGCGCCGTGCGCGACGAGGTCGTGCGCATCATCCTCGACACGACCGGCTCGTCGGAAGAAATCGCCCGGCAAACGTTGTCGCTTTATTTCGATCCTGAGCGCGGCGTGGTGCCCAAACAAGGCGAGATCGACGTCAAAGGCCTCAACGAAGTCATCAAAGTCATGGCCGAGGCCGGCGAGTTGAAACCTCCGCTCCCAGCGGTGGAGCGTTTCATCGATCTGCAATTTCTCAAGGCGGCGGGGCTGCAGTAGTCGTCGCGGTGGGGTATCGAAGAAAACGCACTTCGAGCGAAATTGTAGGGTGGGTGGAGGCGCAAAGCGCCGATACCCACCGGGGGAACGATGGGTATCGCGGAGTCTATCCTGAGCCAGGCCGAAGGACTCAACCCATCCTACGCCGGAATCGCGGCGCAGCAAGCTGCAGGGAATTGACGCGAAGCGATTTAGAACATCTCTACTCCAAGTCCCCCGAAGTAGAGGTTAGTAATTGAGGGAAAGGAGCGCACTGCTGTTTTGCAGAAAGACGTGTAGTTCCCTCGCCCGGTCTATCGATAGTTTCGAATCAGCTTTGTGCGCCTTTTTTTCTTTCCGAAGATGCGCATGCTCACCAGCGCAGCGATAGACACTGCCCCGGTGATCACCACCATGATGAAAATTTCCTGATACATAACGATCCTTTCCCGCACGCCTGCCTAACGCAACAGCGATGCCATCCGGCAAAAGTCATAAAGATCGCTCCGTTAGTAGGCATCGGCCGCAGGGCACGGGGCACCGAGTCATGGACCGAATGTCAACATTGGCAGTGACAACGGGTGTGCGACAAATTTGTGGGTAGGATTTGACGTTTCCTTTTTTTGGGCCTATTATCTGAATGCTATATAAGCAGTCAGGTAATAGGAGGAACCATGCCAGAAACCTTGGAAGCCCTCGAACT
>Ga0214472_10000724_pt1 | contig 39860 bp, 70 predicted proteins | sample RVTome_6_FD_207662 | JGI IMG/M metagenome (GOLD analysis project Ga0214472, IMG submission 207662) | Soil microbial communities from uranium-contaminated site in the Upper Colorado River Basin, Wyoming, United States - RVT140D175 | ecosystem: Environmental > Terrestrial > Soil > Contaminated >...
CGCGCCGGTTCCTCGACCAGCCTCAGCAGCCCGTCGAGCTGGTTACGGCGTTTTCGGGCGGCGCGTTTTTCCTGCCGCCGATGCATCGGCTTACTGCGGGCGTCGGCGTTTCGCCGTCACGCGTTGTCACGCAGCACGGAGCCGCCGCAGCGTTCCCGCTGGGGACGCTAACCACGCAGGATATCCCGTTCAATCCAAACGGACTGTCCGGAATCACGCTGATCGCAGTGGCGAGATTTGGCGCTTTCGACGGGACCAACCTGCAAGGCCTGCTAACGAACCGGATTACTACAGGCGCCGGCGCGTATTGCCAGTTGACGCGGCGGAATCACTCGTCGGCGCTGCAAAAGCTGCAGTGGATCTATAAGGCGAGCAGCGCGGTATCGGAGGTGAACGTAAGTTTTCCGGACAACAGTTCCCCGCCCGGTGCGATGAATACCGCAGTCGTGACGGCCGGATCGTCGGCGCTGCTCAGGACGTATCTGGATGGCGTCAGAGGCGCATCCACGGCGTGTTCTCCGGTCGCCCTCGCGAATCAACTGACCACGTTTCGCTGTGGAACATACTATTCGAACACGACGTCGAATTCGCTCTCCGCCGATGTCGCGATGCTGGCGATTCTGCCGTTTGAGATTGAGCCATCCGATGCTGTAGAGATCTCCGCGAATCCGTGGCAGATTTTCCGCGTCCCGGACGAGGTGCTGTATTTCGATCTCGGGGCGGGCGGGGGCGTCACCGGAACAATCTCAGCGGCGGAGTCCGGCAGCGATGCCGCGTCACTGACCGGCAACGTCACCATCTCCGGGACGATCGCAGCAACCGAAGCCGGGGCTGATGTAGCAGCAATGTCGGGCGCCGTGTCGGTGTCCGGAACGCTCGCAGCCGTCGAGACAGGCAGCGATACGGCCGCATTTACAGGCGACGCGGACAGCGGCATCACCGGCACGCTGGCGGCGACGGAAACCGGTTCCGACTCGGCTGCAATGACCGGCACGGTTGCGGTGAGCGGAACAATCTCCGCCGCGGAAACGGGGGCCGACACCGCCGCATTCGTGGGCGCCGTTGCCATTGCTGGCGCGTTGGCGGCGACGGAAGCGGGTAGTGATACGGCAGCGTTTCGCAGCTCCGAGACAGTCGCAGAGCCCGAGCAGCCGGCAGTGTCCGGCGTGGGCGGCGGTGGGTCGGTTTCGTGGTGGCCCGGCGAGCGAACGCGAACCCGAGAAGAGCGCGACGACGAGCGCAGGCGTCTCGGGATCCTGCCTCCGAAGGTCGCCGCGGTCGTCAAGGCGGTCGCGCAGCAGGAAGCCGCAAAGCCCGTTCAGCCGCCCGCCGCCGAAGTCAGGCAGGACTTGCGCGAGGGCCTCAAGGCAGTGCGCGCGCAGTACCGCGCCGAGTACCTGAAGGCGCTCTACGCCGAGATCGAATACCAGCGACTGCAGATGCAGGCGCAGGAAGAAGAGGAAGAGGCCGTCGTGATGCTGATGCTCGCGATGGCTGCATAACGCATCGCGCGGGCGTCTCCGCGCGCAAATCCTTGGAGTAATCCATGACCGAAGAAATTGGCGAAGTCAGCCAAGAAATCGTCACGCCCGCGATCAACGAGGGCGAATCGCCGAGCATCCCGGAATCGGCTCCGGACACGAATATCGAGGCGGATGCCGCCGCGCAGCCCGAAGAGGACCACAAAGTCCCCAAGGGGGTGCAAAAACGCATCGACAGACTGACGCGCGAAAAGTATCGGAAGGACGCGGAAAACGAAATGCTCCGGCGAGAACTGGAGCAGGCCCGATCCCGTCAAGCCGACGCGCAGCGACAGCCCGCAGAAGGCGCCCCGAAGCCCGAGCAGTTCGCCAGTTATGAGGCGTTCCTCGAAGCCAAGGCAGAATGGAAGGCCGAGCAGAAAGTCACCGAAGTGCTCAATCGTCAACAGGAGAGCGCCCGGCAACAGACTGCCCAGCAGCGTCAAGCCGAAGCGCAGCAGTCGTGGGACAAGCAGGTTGATGCCGCCGTCGAGCTTTACGACGACTTCGAAGAGGTGGCGCTCTCGCCCGACGTGCCCGTATCGAGCGCGATGGCCGAGGCGATCCAGCTCGCCGACAAGGGTGCGGACGTTCTGTACTACCTCGGCAAGCACCGCGAAGAAGCCGCCAAGATCGCGCGCATGGACCCGCTCCGCGCCGCCGTCGCCATTGGTCGGATCGAAGCCACCTTGGCCCGTCCGGCCCCGAAGAAGACCACCAGCGCGCCCGCGCCGATCAGTCCTGTAGGGGCTCGTGCTGCCGTGTCGAAAGACCCGGACAAGCTGAGCGTCGACGAGTGGTTGCGCCAGCGCAATGCAGAGATCAAGGCCCGCCGATAAGCGGGCTTTTTCATTTCAAGGAACCGTAAATCATGACTCAAACCCTGCTCACTCCGACGATGATCACGCGCGAATCCCAGCGCGTACTTCATCAGAAACTCAATTTCGTCGGCAACGTCAACCGGCAATACGACAGCCGCTTCGCCCAGTCCGGCGCCAAAATCGGCGAATCGCTCGCCATTCGCCTACCGAACGAATACACCGTGCGCACCGGCAAGGTTCTGGCCGCTCAGGAAACGCAGGAACAGAGCGTTACCCTGACCGTCGCGACCCAGAAGGGCGTCGACCTGAACTTTTCTTCGGCCGAATTGACGATGAGCCTGGACGACTTTTCGACGCGCATCATCGATCCGGCCATGAGCGTGCTTGCGGCCAGCATCGAGGCCGACGCGCTGTCGATGTACAAGGACGTCTTCAACGAGGTGTCCGACGTGGGCGCGGCGATTGCGCTCGCCGACGTGCTCGAAGTGCAGAAGAAGATGACCGACAACCTCGTGCCGATGGACCCGCGCACGATGCTGCTGACCACGCGCAACAACGTTGATCTGGTGACCGCATCCTCGACGCTGTTCAACGACCGCACCAAGGTCAGCGAGCAGTACCGCAAGGGGCTCATTGGGAACGACTTCCTCGGTTTCGACAACGTCTACCAGAACACCCTGCTGCCGCTGCACACCACCGGATCGGACGACGGCACCGGCGACTATCTGACTGACATTGCGGCGGGCGAGAACAACGGCTCGGCGGGGCTGCTCAACGTCGACACCGGCGCGGGCTCGTTCAAGAAGGGCGACATCGTCGAGATCGAAAGCCTGTTCGCGGTGCATCCCGAGACCAAGGTGTCGACCGGCGTGCTCAAGCAGTTCGTTGTCACCTCCGACGCCACTCCGGGCGCGGGCGGCGGCGATCTGGCGCTCAGCCCGTCGATCATCACCTCGGGCGCGCGCCAGAACGTCACCAACACCCTGGCCGACGGCAAGGCGATCTACAAGCGCGAATCCGACAGCTCGACCGCCATCGCGGCCAATGCCGATTACTACATCGGACTGGCGTTCCATAAGGACGCGTTCGCCTTCGCGACCGCCGACCTCGTGATGCCGAAGGGCGTCGATTTCTCGGCGCGCGAGGTCATGGACGGGCTGTCGGTGCGGCTGGTGCGCCAGTACGACATCAACAACGACAACCTGCCGTGCCGTCTGGACATCCTGTACGGCTACAAGACCCTGCGCGGTCAGCTCGCCTGCCGTCTCGGCTTCAACTAACCGGCACTGACGGGGCTAGACGGCCCCGTCGCCCACCCATCACAGGAGCAACATCATGACTCTCCCCTCCGCATCCGATGTGGAATACGTCGGCACCAATGGCGCCGGTGGCGTTGTCGTCGGCCTCACTGCCGCCAAGAAAATCGGCTTCTACGGGCTCGCCCCGACTGCGCAGCGCGCGTACTCCAGCGCGGTGCACGCCACCTCGGCACTGGCCTCGTCGACCGACTTCGGCGCGACGCAGCTCGCCGCGGTGCATGAGATCCAGAAGACGCTCATTGCTTTAGGCATTTGGGCTACGGCGTAACGGAAACGGCCCCGGCTTCGGCTGGGGCCAATCAACCATGACCAAAAAAGTCGTTTTCTGCATCCCGACGCTGACGAAGCCGTACCAAGTCACGCTCGACAGCCTGGCCGCGTCCGTGCCGCTGATCGAGGGGGCCGGGTGGGACCATGCAATGGTGTCCGAGGTCGGGTGTCCGTACATCTCTGTCGCGCGATCGAAAATGCTGCGCAAGGCGATGGACGCGAAGGCCGATGTCGTGGTGTTCATCGACCACGATCTGTCGTGGCGCCCGCACGATCTGCTGACGCTCATCGAGACCGATGGCGACGCGATCGCCGGCACCTACCGGTTCAAGCGCGAGCCCGAGGAATACATGGGCGCGCTGTTCGTGCAGGACGACGGCCGCCCAATAGTGCGCGCAGATGGCTGCATTCGGGCGCAGACGATCCCGGCCGGGTTCCTGAAGATCACCAAGGAAGGCGTCAACACGTTCATGGCCGCCTATCCGGAACTGTGCTTCGGCGACCGCTTCGCGCCGTGCGTCGATCTGTTCAACCATGGCGCGCACGACTGGACCTGGTACGGGGAGGATTACGCCTTTGCGCGCCGCTGGAATGAGAAGTGCGGCCCGCTGTGGATTGTCCCCGATCTCGATCTCGACCACCACGCAGGCGACACCGCCTATCCCGGCAACTTCCACCGTTTTCTGCTCCGCCAGCCCGGCGGAAGCGAGGCATGAGCATGCAGCGCAAGACATTCCGCCCGCTGACCGCGCACGTCGTCGAAAAGCGCTTTATCGCCAGCGACGACGCCACGCCGGAAGGCTGGCACGACACGCAAGCGGCTGCGCTCGCCGCATACCAGGGGAATCGCAATGAAGATGCCGTGCAAGGACAAGGGCAAGCGCCCGCCGAAGAAGAAGTAGCGAACGCCAAGCCCCGCCGCGGCCGCCCGCTCAAGGTGCCGAAATGACCACGTGGTCGGATGTGATCCGCCGCTCGCTGCGGCTGACGAAGGTGCTCGCATCGGGCGAGACGCCGGACGCCGCGATGCAGGCCGACGCGCTCGAAGCGCTGAACGACATGCTTGACGCGTGGCGCAGCGAGTCGCTGATGGTGCATTCGCTGCGCACCGAGTCGTTCGCGCTCACCGGGGCTGCGTCCTACACCATCGGCACCGGCGGCACGTTCAACACGTCGCGCCCGGTCAAGATCGAGGCCGCCTACTGGCGCGACGGCGACATCGACTACCCGATCCGGATCGCGCCCGCGCTGAGTTTCGCGGGCATCGCCGACAAGACGACCGAGAGCCACCCGGATTGGCTCTACTACGAGCCGGCGAGCCCGCTCGGAACGATCTTCCTGCACCCGATCCCGACCACGGGCACGTTGAAGCTCGTCACCTGGACGCCGCTCGCGCAGGTCACGTCCGTGGCTGCTGACGTGGAGCTCCCGCCCGGCTACCGCGAGGCGATCACCTATCAGCTCGCCATGCGCATCGGCCCCGAGTACGGCATGCCGGTCGCGCCTGAAATCGCAGCCATCGGCGCTGCGGCGAAGAAGGACATCAAGCGCACGAACTTCCGGACGCCGATCATGAGCACGGGCCTGACGACCGGCCGGCGCTACGACATCCGGGCGGACGCATGAGCGTTATTGCGTGGGACGGCAAAACTATTGCGGCCGACAAGAGTTCGACTTGTTGCGAAATGCGCGCGCCCGTTACCAAAATCCTCCGCCTGAAATCTGGCGATGTGGTGGCATGGACCGGCGGCCAAGAGCAAGGCATGGCGTTGGCAGAATGGTACGAAAACGGCGCAGACCGCACCACGTGGCCTGAATTTCAGAAAGGCGACGACTGGACGCGGCTCATTGTTGCATCAAAGGCGGGGGTTTTTGAGTTCGAGCGACTTCCGTTCCCGCAAAAGATTGAGAGCCCGTTCCGCGCATGGGGATCTGGGAGAGATTTTGCAATGGGGGCGATGGCGATGGGAGCCGACGCATCTACCGCAGTGATTGTCGCGACGACGTACAACATTCACTGCGGTTGCGGTCTTGATGCGTTCGATATTGTCGAGGGCAACGATTGATGCGCATCCCGTTCCTCGGCGGCTCCGGCCATGCGCGCAGCGTGTCGGTCAATGCGACCCGTACCGTCAATCTCTATGCCGAGATGGACGCGGAAGGAAAGTCGCAAATCGCGCTGTACGGCACGCCCGGGCTCGTGCAGTTCGCCACGACGCACGCGGCCGAGGTGCGCGGGCTCTACGAGGCGGCCGGGCGTCTCTTCTCGGTCGTCGGCAATACCTTCTACGAGGTGTCGTCGGCCGGCGTGGCGACCAACCGCGGCACGCTCACCAGCGTCAACGGTCCTGTCTCGATGGCCGACAATGGCTTGATGGTGGCGCTTGTAGATGGGGCGAACGGCTACCGATTCACCCTGACTGCGAACGTCTTCGCGCAGATCGCCGACCCGGACTTCCCGGCGGCCGACCGCATCGCATTTCAGGACGGCTACTTCATCGTCAATGACGCAGGGACGGGCTCGTTTTTCATCACGAGCCTGTACGGGACCGATGTCGATCCGCTCGACTTCGCCACGGCCGAAGGGGCGCCGGACCCGCTCATCAGCCTGATCTGCGACCACCGCGAACTGTGGTTGTTCGGCGACGAATCGACGGAAGTGTGGTTCAACTCCGGCGCGGTGGACTTCCCCTTCGAGCGCATCAACGGGGCGTTTCTCGAAATGGGTTGCGGCGCCGCGCACTCGGTCGCGAAACTCGACAACTCCGTCTATTGGCTCACGCAGGACAAGCGTGGCCATGGTCAGGTGGTGCGTGCGCAGGGCTATCAGCCGAAGATCGTCTCCACCCGGGCGGTGGAGTTCGCCATCGACGGCTACGCGACGATTTCGGACGCCATCGCCTACACCTACCATCAGGAGGGTCATGCGTTCTACGTGCTGACTTTCCCGACGGCGAACGCGACATGGTGCCTCGATGTCACGACCGGCCTGTGGCACGAGCGCATGTATTGGGATGGCGCGGAAAACCGCCACCGCGGCAACTGCCATGCGTTCTGCTTCGGGCGGCATCTGGTGGGCGACCACGCGAACGGCAAGATTTACGAGCTCGACCTGAGCGCCTACACCGACGACGGCGCCGCACTCCGCGCCATCCGCCGCACGCAGCACCAGCACGCGCAGGGAAAGCGCCTGTTCTGGAGCGCCCTGCAGATCGACATCGAGGCCGGCGTCGGGCTCGTCACCGGGCAGGGCTCCGACCCGCAGATGATGCTGCGCTGGTCGGACGACGGCGGCAAGACGTGGAGCAGCGAGCACTGGCGCGACATGGGCAAGATCGGCGAATACTCGCGCCGCGCCATCTGGCGCCGACTCGGGCAGTCGCGCAACCGCGTCTATGAGGTGGCGATCACCGATCCGGTCAAGCGCGTCATCATCGACGCCTGGGCGGACGTGGAGGCGGGACAGTGACCACACTCACCCCACCCCCCATCCGCACGCCCATCGAGGCCGCGAACGGGACCATGCATCCGGTGTGGCAACGCTGGTTCATCGACCTGTTCAAGCGGGCGGGCGGCACCATTGCCACGCCGGTCGATGACCTGGAGCTCGCGCTCAACATGCAGCGCGACGCCATTCCGCTCGACGAGATCGCACAGGACTACGCCGTCACCGCGACGCCGGCCGATGCCATCGCGCAGGACTACACGCCGCAGCAGATCATCCAGTCCGCCGATGCGATTGACTGGCTGTGGGCGGGCGTTCGCGACTCGAAAGAGATTGTTGATGGCGACGCGCTTGCTGTGCAGCGCTCCGACCCGGCGCACAGCGGGTGGAACGACGTACTGGCCGACATCTCGGCCGGTCGCGGAATCGGTGTCAATGCGCCGACCTGGGCGACGATCCGAGACGGCATCAAAGCCTACGAGTTCAGCGCGACCGCCATAAACGAGGTGTGGGTCAATCTCCACATCCTGCACGACTACCTGTGGGGCTCGAAGGTCTGGCCGCATATCCACTGGACCACGACCGGCACGAATACCGGCGTCGTGCGCTGGGGCATCGAATACACCTACGCGCGCGCCTACGGGGTGGAGGCGTTCCCGGCTACGACGACGATCTATCTGGAGCAGGCCGCGAGCGGCACCGCCTACACGCAGATGCTCGCCGAGCCCGTCGAGGCGGACGGCATTCTGTTGCCGAACTGCGAGCCGGACGGCGTGCTGCTATGTCGGGTGTTCCGGGATGCCGGGCACGCGAACGATACCTGCACCGATGGGGCGTTCGCCTTGTTCGCGGACCTGCATTTCCAGTCTGACGGCTACCTCACCAACGAACGCAATCGCGGCTTCACCAAGCGGAGAGTCTGACCATGGCCCAAGTGGCAAAACGCATCATCCCTGGCTCGCAACTCACCGCGACCGCGGCGACCTATTACACCGCGCCGGCCAACACCAAGTGCGTCGTGAAGCGCCTGACCTTCACCAACACCGACACCGTGCCGCGCGCGATCACCATCCACCTCGTGCCCTCGGCCGGCTCGGCTGCGGACGCGAACACGATCACCAAGACCAAGACCCTGTACCCGGCCGAGACGTGGAGTTGTCCGGATGCAGAGGGGCATGTACTGGAGGCCGGCGGCACGGTGCAAGCGCTAGCCGACGCGGCGACCGCGGTCACGATCATCGGTAGCGGCGTCGAGATCGTCTAATCATGATCGCGCTCGCACAAGACCCTCTCGCGACGGCGGAGCGGATGGTGGCGCACGCCCGGATGCCGGCTCCGTTCGACTTCCAGGGCGCGCTAGCCGCGCCCGGCCCCGACATGCGCGAGAAGATCGACCGGCTCGAAGCGTTCATGTTGCGCGCCCCGCAAGTCGATATCGAGCCCGTGCATCACTTCGCGCACGGCATCTATGCGCGCGAGATCACCATCAAGGCCGGGACGCTCTTGACCGGCAAGATCCACAAAACCGAGCACCTGAACATCGTTTCAAAGGGCCGCATTGCCGTCTGGACCGAAGACGGCGTGAAAGAGGTGGCGGCGCCGTTCACGATGGTGTCACGACCCGGCACAAAGCGCGTCGGCTACGCGCTGGAAGACACGGTGTGGACGACGATCCACGCCACCGACGAAACCGATCTCGACAAGCTCGAGGTGGAATTGATCGCTGCGACGCATGACGACGTGCAGATCGAACACACAATGAAGGAGCTTGCGCCATGAGTTGGGTAGCAGCAGCGGTCGTAGGGGGGGCGGTCATCGGCGGGGTTGCGTCGAATGCGGCAGCGAAGACGCAATCGAAATCGGCCAAGGACGCGGCGAATATTTCCGCTAGCTCGGCGGCGAACGATCTGGCATTGCAGCGGCAGATGTACGACCAGACGCGCGAGGACCAGACGCCGTGGCGCGACACCGGCGCGGGAGCGCTCAACCAGCTTGCTGCGCTTACAGGCGTCGGGCCGGGGTTTGCAACGGGCAAATATGAGCGTGCGCCGGTGACGGCCGCAAACTTCGACGCAGAGGCGTACCTGCGCGCAAATCCGGACGTTGCTGCGCATCCTGTGTTCGGGCAAGACCCGTACTTGCACTACACCCGGCACGGCATCAACGAAAATCGTCGCCAGGAACTGCCGACCTTCGACAAAGCAGGCGGCGAAGGCGCCCCCGGTGCGTACGGGTCGCTGATCGATCCCTTTGGGATGTCCGACTTCGAGGCCGACCCCGGCTATGCGTTCCGCCAGTCCGAAGGAAACAAGATGCTGGAGCGCTCCGCAGCGGCGCGCGGCGGGCTGCTCTCAGGTTCGGCGATCAAGGCGGGACAGCGCTTCGGGCAGGATCTCGCCTCGCAGGAATACGGCAACGCGTACAACCGGTTCCAGAGCAACCAGAACAACCAGTTCAACCGGCTGGCCTCGCTCGCCGGGGTCGGTCAGACCGCCAACAACGCGTTGCAGCAGGCCGGCAGCCAGTTTGCCAACGCAGCGACCGGCATCGGCCAGGCCAACGCAGCGAACCAGGGCAATGCCCTGATGTCCGCCGGCAATGCACGGGCGAGCGGCTACGCCGGCATCGGCAACGCCATCAGCGGCGCGGTGCAGGGCTGGCCGCAACAGCAGGCCGGCTATCAGGTGCCGCAGGGCTACAGCATGGGCAGCGGCTACCTCGGGAACGCGCTTGCGACCTCTCAAGGCTATCAGCCGCTCAACCACGCGGCCGCAAACGCCGGCTACTACGACAACTGAGGGCGCAGCATGGCACTGAACTTTGGGATCCTGAACACCGACCTCCCCGCGCAGATCGGCGCCATGCCGGCCAACGCGCTCGCCATGCGTCGTCAGCGCATCGCGCAGGACGAGGACCGCGCATTTCAGCGCGAAGGCCAGCAGATGCAGAACGCCCTAGCGCGAATGCAGATGCAGCGCGGGCAGCGCGACATGGACGCAGACGAGGCGCTGCGCACCGCGGCGCAGGGCGGCGGCGAGTGGGGTGAGGTCATTGACCGCGTGCGCGGCGTCGATCCCGTTCGCGCGCTCGACCTGGAAGCGAAGGTCGGGACCGTGCAAGGATCGAAAGCGGCGGCCAAGGCGGCGGTGACGAAACAGGCGTGGGACAAGCTGGATCGCTACCGTCAGCACGGCCTGCAGAACGTGCAGACGCCGCAGCAATACGCCTCTTGGCTGCACCAGCAGCACACCGACTCGGAGCTTGCGCCGGTCATGTCGATGCTCCCGCCGCTCGAAGAGTCGCTGCGCACCATCCCGAGCGATCCGCAGCAGTTCGAGCAGTTCCGGCAGCAGGGCATGCTTGGGATGGAGAAATGGCTGCAGATGAACAAGCCGAGCGACTTCGAGAAGATGACGAAGCTTGCCGGGCTCACGCCCGAGCAGCAGGCCGCCGCGGCGCGTCAGAAGCTCGTGAAGGAGACCACGCACGCGCCGGCTGCCGTAACCAACGTCAACATGACGCAGGAAAAGGAAGAGTCGAAGGCGGTCGGGAAGGGGTTCGGCGAGCAGTACAACGACCTGCAGAAATCCGGGCTCGACGCGGGCGGCAAGATCGCACGATTCTCACGGCTTGAACAACTGCTGGCCGGCGTCACCACCGGCAAGTTCACCCCGACCACGACGCAGATCGCCGCCGCGGCGGAATCGGTCGGGCTCAACATCGACCCGAGCCTACCGGCCAAGCAGGCCGCCGAAGCGCTGTCGAACGAGATCGCCCTGCAACTGCGCAACCCGTCCGGCGGGGCCGGCATGCCGGGCGCGCTCTCCGACAAGGACCGAGAATTCCTCGTCGGCATGACGCCGGGACTTGCCAAGACCGCGGAAGGCAACCAGATGATCATCGACTCGGCAAAGAAGCTCGCCAAGCGCGACCAGGACGTCGCCAGGATCGCCCGCGAATACCGCAAGAAGAACGGCACGCTCGACGAGGGGTTTTACGACGAACTGCAGCGCTTCTCGGAGGCTAACCAGCTGTTTGAGGGCGGGGGGGCGGCGAAGCCTGCCGGGCCGCGCCCGCCCTCGGTCGGTACGGTGCAAAGCGGCTACCGCTTCAATGGCGGCAACCCAGCCGACCCGAATAGCTGGCAAAAGGTGCAGTGATGGCGGGCCCGTGGGAGCAATACCAGAACGCGCAGGGCGAGACGATCACCCCGACCGGGGTCGGCTACATCGGCCCGACTGCCGCGCCGAAGGAGGGGCCGTGGTCGCAGTACGCGAACGAGTTCGACCCGACGCAAGGCATGAGCGGCACCGACAAGTTCCTGGCGGGGGCGGGGAAATCGTTCTACGACATCGGGCGAGGCGTCGGGCAGATGGCGGGCGTCGTGAGCCGCGAGGACGTCGACGAATCCCGCCGACTCGACGCGCCCTTGATGCGCACCGGGGCGGGGCGCCTCGGGAACGTGGTCGGTGGGGTGGCCGCCTTTGCCCCGACCGCCTTCATTCCAGGCGCGAATACCGCGGCAGGTGCGGGGCTCATCGGCGGCGCGATGGGCCTGTCGCAGCCGGTCGGGGCCGACGACAGCCGGGCGATGAATGCCGCGCTGGGTGCCGGGCTTGGCGCCGCCGGGCAGCAGCTCGGGCAGCGCGGCGGGCAGTACCTGCAAAGCCGGCTCAATGCGCAGCGCGCGCAACTCGCCACGCAGCAAGGGCAGAACGCGACGCGCGACGCCACGATTTCTGCCGCCAGAGAGGCCGGGTATCTGATCCCGCCGAGCTCGGTCAACCCGACGTTCAAAAATCAGGTTCTCGAGAGCATCAGCGGCAAGATTGCCACCGCGCAGACGGCGGCCTCGCGAAATCAGCCAGTGACAGAGCGATTGGTGCGTCAGGCGGTCGGGCTCGCCGACGACAAGCCGATCACGTCGGCAGCAATGAAGGGCATCAGAAAGGATGCGTTCAATGCCGGATACGTCCCGGTCAAAGGCGCCGGCGCAATGCCCGCTGATGCATCGTTTTCGGCGTCGCTCGATGACGTGGTGAGACAGTACCAAGGGGCCGCAAGATCGTTCCCGGGGGCCGTCTCGGATGACGTGTCGAAGCTGGTGGAAGGGTATCGCGTATCGCAGTTTGATGCTGGAGACGCGGTCGATGCCGTGCAGATCCTGCGCGACCGAGCATCCTCCGAATTCAATAAGGGCAACAACGAACTCGGCAAGGCGAGCCGCGCCATTGCGGACGCGCTTGAAGAGCAGATCGAGCGAAACCTGACCGCGGCTGGCGATGACGGGGCGGCGCTGCTACAAGGATTTCGCAACGCGCGCCAACTCATGGCGAAGACGCACACGGTCGAAGACGCGATCCGCGAAGGCGCCGGCACGGTCACTGCATCGAACATCGCCAAGGAACTGCAGAAAGGCCGCCCTCTCACCGGCGAACTGGAAACGATCGGGCGCTTCGCCAACACGTTCCCGCGCGCTGCACAAGCTCCGCAAGCGGTCGCAGGCCCGGCGGTGCACAACCTCAAGGCGGGACTGTCGACCATCCTGGCCGGCGGCGGCGGCGCGGCATTCGGCCCGCTCGGCATCGCTGCTGGCGCCGTGCCGTTCGTGGCGCCCCCGCTCGCCCGCGCCGCGCTCTTCTCGCGCGCCTCGCAGAACGCCCTGACGCCGACGTATCAGCCCGGACTCCTCACCCGCTCACTGCCCGCCATGCTAGGCAACGAGCCGGCTAACGCGCTTTTGCGGCTCGGCCTGCCGTCAATTTATGCGGCGCAGCAATAAGCGTTTGATACGCCCCTCGGGAAAGTAGCGCTCGGTAAGCTTGCGACAAGGGTAGAGCACCAGTGCGGCGAGGACGAGCATCACGAACGGCTTGACGAGTACGGCAATCTGCCACGGTTCCATCTGACGGTCCCATAGAAAACAGTCATCCAGTATAGCCGCCCACGGGCGGCTTTTTCACATCCAGCGCCCGGAGAACCCATGGCCTCACTCATGCCGCAAGGCAAGCAGCAGTATTTCGACGCAAACGGCGACCCGCTCTCCGGCGGCAAGCTCAACACCTATGCCGCCGGAACCACCACGCCGCAGGCCACCTATTCCGATCAGGCCGGCACCATCCCGAACACGAACCCGATCGTGCTCAACGCCCGCGGCGAGGCCACGATCTACTGGTCTTCGCTGCCGTACAAGGTGACGCTCACCGACTCGGCCGATGTCACGATCTACACGCAGGACCAGTTGCACGCCTCGGCCGACCTCGCCGACCTCGCCAGCACCGCCAGCGGCAAGGGGGATGTGCTTGTTGGGGTGAAGAGCACGGCAGCCGGGTCCATCGCGAGAACACAGCATGACAAAAACGACGAGGCGGTGACACTTGCAGATTTCACAGGTGCTGACAAGACCGGCGTAACTGCGTCAGACGCGGCCATAACAAGCCTGTTCGCATCAACGAACTCGGGTGAATTCCATCTCGGAAAAGGAACGTGGAAACTGGCAGCGGATTATCTGGTGCCGGCTGTCGATTCCGCTGTGTCAATCGACCCGGCGGCGTCCTTTACTGCCGGATTCGAACTCGACTTTAGGAATCATCAGCCGTTTCAGCTCCCGCCCGTGTTCGCGAACTACGCATTCCGCAGAGACTACGGCGCCGATTTCGACGCTTACGCAAACTGTTTTTTGGTTTCGGCGCACGCGAAAAATAGCAGCGTCAGCACGACAAAAGCGGCGGTGGCAATGTACGGGCTCGGGGAAGCTGCGGCGAGCGGCGCGCGGGTCTGGGGCGGCAATCTAACCGGCGTCGTTACGGCCGATGGCGGGACGGCCATCGGGGTGGAGATTGACGCAGGCATCCGAGGCAGTGCGACGACGGGAAACGCCTATGGTGCAGTGATTGCAGCGGCCGGGAACGCACAGTGCGTGGCGGCGGTGCAGATTCAGAACAACGATGCGCCAAGCCAATGGATAAACGGGCTAAATCTGATCTGGGATGCATTCCCTGGGTCGGGCTGCCTTACAGGCTCGGTGCTGCGCTTTGGCGCGACGGGCGGCGGAACGTGTCAATACTTCATCCGTTCTGTCGGCCCGATGAAGGCGTCTATCAACGAAATCGAATTGCCGAGCCTGACAGTCGGCCCGACCCCTTCGGCGGTCGCAAACAAGCTCCTAATCCGCGCTGGGAATACCGGCGTTGGCGTGGGGCTGCAGGCGACGGGAACGGACGCAAACGTCACGGCCGAGTTGCAATCCAAGGGCACAGGAATAGTTCGCCTGCTGGCCGGCTCGGACGAGGTATTACGCGCGTCGTCCGGGCCAGGCGTCGATGCAATGGAGTTTTTCGCCGGCACGGGGGTCGCTCGGATGGGTGCGCGCGGCGCATCTGCTGACGTGGATATTCGGCTGTTGCCGAAGGGCGCAGGGCTGGTGTCGTTCGGCGCATTTACGGCAAGCGGGGACGTTGCAGTGAACGGCTATATCACGATCAAGGATGCGGCGGGAAATACCCGCAAACTCGCGATCATCGCGTAAGAGGCAATCATGGTCATCGACAAAAAAGAGCATCAAGCAATCCTGGCCGAACTGGTGAAGCAGGCCAGCTTTCCTGGGCATATGGTGGAAATCGTGTGCGAACTGAAAGCGGCGATTGCCGAGGCGAGGATCGCGCAAGAGGCAGGCGATCCTGCCCATGCCTGAAAAAGACCCCCTCACCTGGGCCGCCATCTGGCACACCCTGCCCGCCACCGTGCAAGCCGCGATCATCGGGGTATGCGTGGCGATGTTGCGCGTGATGTACGACGACCGCGAGCCAAGCATGATTCGCCGCCTGCTTGAGTGCCTGCTGTGTGGAGCGATCGCGCTGTGTGTCGCGTCGCTCGCGGAAGCGGGTGGGGTCAGCGGGCAGTACGCGACGTTTATCGGGGGGGCGGTCGGCCTGCTCGGCGCCGATCAGATGCGAATCTGGGCGCGCGCGATTGCACAGCGTCGAGTCGATGACGCGCAGGGGCCGAAACCATGATCGTATCGCACGACGGCGCAGATGCCATCAGCTACGAACCCGCGGGCGGGACCATTCGGCTGCTTAGTGCCCCGCCCGTCGACGGCGAGGCGAGGCCGGCCTATTTCGGGGCGGGGCAGGTTCGACCGCTGTGGGGCGGGGTGGCCATGCTCAGCGCGTTCCACGGGCACTTGTCGCGCGCCCACATGCGCCTGATCGTGCGATTGCTGCTCGATCACGGCTACCGGGTGCTGTACGCCGAGCGGACGGAGGGTCACACGATGCCGTTTGCGACGGAGATCGCCGAGGGCGACTTCAGGGGGCTATTCCGGATCGAATTGACCGAGGTGCCACACCGGAGGCGCGCGGATGCATGAGGCCTGGATGCTGCTCGTAACGCCTCAGCAGCTCGCGGCGATCTACGGCTGTCCGTTCGTGCGCGCGGCGAACTTCGCGCCATACCTCAATGCGGCGATGTCGGAATACGACATTTCCACGCCGGTGCGGATCGCTGCATTCCTGGCGCAAATCGGCCACGAATCCGGCCGGCTGCGTTACGTACGCGAGATCTGGGGGCCGACCGCGGCACAGCAGCGCTACGAGGGCCGCGCGGATCTCGGCAACACAGAGCCCGGCGACGGGAAAAAATATATGGGTCGCGGGCTGATCCAGATCACCGGGCGCGCGAATTACCGCAGCGTCACGGATGCGCTCGGCGAGGATTTCGTGACTTACCCGTCGCTGCTCGAGTCGCCTAAATGGTCGACGTTGTCCGCTGCATGGTTCTGGGCATCGCGCCAACTGAATGCCCTGGCGGACGCCGGAGATTTTGACGCAATCACACGCCGGATCAACGGCGGGCAGAACGGCCGAGCGGATCGAGTCGCGCTGCTTGAGTCCGCGCAAGCGGCGATTTCCTAGGGGGTGACATGTGCCAATCACATACCTACTGGCTGCCGCTGCTGTGGTGGCAGGCCTATCTGGCTGGGGTGGCTACAGCCACGGCATCGATGTGGAGCGAGGCCGTGCTGCCCTTGCCCTGCAATCGGCGATCTCCGTCGCTCATGACGCTGCACGTCTCGACGCTGAGGCTGAATCCGCGCGCCGGGTTGAGGCAGCCCTACGAAATGCAGGGCAGGCCGCTGCATCTCGTGCCGCAAAGCTCAGAGGCCAGCTAAATGCCGCTCGCGCCGATGCTCGCCCTGATTGCCGCTGGCCTGATGACCGGGTGCGCGACATCGCCGCAAGCATTGATGCTGCAAACGCCGGCGCAGCGGCCGACGGAATGCCTGACCCCTTGCCCGATGCTGCCGAGCCTCACTGATGGCGACGAGATCGCCGTCGTGGTCTGGACGCACGACATGATCGAGACCGCCGGGCAATGCCGGCGCATGCACGAGGCGTGCAGGGGCTCGCGCTGAGCGGATTACGCGTTGACCGGATCACTCGCCCCGTCGATCCGATCCCGCACCCATGCAGCCCCGCCGAGCTGCGCCAGTTTCAGTCGCTGGGCGGGCGTCATCCGCAGGGATACGGTGACGGTCTCCTGGCCGACTTGCACCGGCTTGCGGCCCTGTCCTCTGCCTGGGCCGCCGCGCTTGGTTTCGGTCACCACGAAAGCCGGTTCCAAACCCACGCCCTATGCTGATCGGCCTCCTCTTCGTCACAGCCAAAAACCTCGGATATCGCAGATACGATCGCATCTTCAGCGGCGTTCGTCATGCTTTTGTTGGAGTTGTATTTGTTGGTCCAATCGAACAGCTTCGGGTCGCACTTCCGAACAGCTAAGCGAACACGCTCCGCCCGCTCGATTTCTTCAATGGTTTCCAGTTTTTCGATCAGTGCCGTAATGGCGTCGCGGATTACGTGGTAGTTGGTTCTCATCTCGTTCCCCTTGTCTGTTTGCTTACTGTGATTATATTGTAGTGCGGAAACAAACAGGATGCAAGGATTATTTGTAGTGCGGAAACATCAATCCAGCTTGTCCGCAAGGTCGCCCATGTCAGGGCTGAAATAAGTATTCAGCAGGATCGACAGGTCCCGGTGCCCGCTCATCTTCGCGAGCTCGAGCACGGGCAGCTTTTTCGACAGCCGGGTAAGCGCCTCGCGCCGAAGGTCATGGAATCGCAGCCCTTCGACCGCCGCTTTCGTGCGGGCTTTCGCCCACAGCGCGGACGTCGACGCGGCCGACACGTCGAAGCATCCGGCAGGCAGCTGATGGATGATGCGGATCGCCTCGCGGGACAGTGGCACGTCGCGTGCGTGCCCGTTCTTCGATTCCGCGATGTGCGCCACCCGTCGATCCAGGTCGATCGTCTGCGGAGTAAGACCGCAAATCTCGCTCGCGCGCATCGCCGTCTCGACCGCGAACAGGGCCGCGGCCGCCACGCGCGAATTGACGGTCGTCAGCGGCCCGTCGTGATACCCGAGGACGTGCAACATGGCTTCCATCTCGTCGCCCTCTGGACGCCGTTTGCGGGCCTTGCCGCCGTCCGGGCGCTTCACCCTGGTGAATGGGTTATCCCGCAGCCAATGCCATTCCCGGATCGACACATTGCAGGCATGGGACAGTGTGACCCATTCGCGCGCAACGGACGCAGAACTGACTTCCTGCAGGCGCTTGTCCCGCCACGCCGCGACTGATCGTTCATCGAAGTCCGGCAGCAGCACCCGGGCGATGCCTGACCGCTTGATCCGGTTGATCCGCATCGCCTCGGGGCGGGCGCCTTTCTTCGTCGGGGTGATCTCGCGCGCGTAGCGGTCCAAGAGGTCGGCGAACGGAATGTTCGGGATCTCGCCGCGGCGCTCGGCGTTGAGGTTCGCTTCGAACTGAGCCGCCCATGCTTGCGCAGCGCGCTTCGTCAGGAACGATTCCGATCGGTCAATGCCGGCCTTGCGGACGCGTGCCCGCCATACGCTTTTGCGCCTCTCGATGACTGCCATCTTCAGCCCCTCACCCGGCTTGCTTTGGTCGTTATGCCCATCCCCGATGCGCGCCCATGCGCGCAACGAGATCGTCAAGCCGGTCCTTCTGCGTCCGGTGGTCGCCGTTCCGCGGCAAGCCGTGTTGCGCGAAAAACGATTTCCGCTCCTTTAGCCATGCCTTGTACGGGTGCCGCGCCCTATCTCCGAACGGGTACGCCGCATCAATGGCCTTCGCCGTCTCTTCGCGCGAAAGCCCTTCTTTCTCGCACGCCATCAGCGTTTCAAGCATGACGGTGTGCGCAATCTCGCCCCATGTGCTCATGTCTGCCTCCGTGGCATAACTCGGCGATCAAGCGCGACGAGCTAAAGCCCGCCGCTTAGCTCTGCGTTGGGCGTCAGCTTCCGTTTCCGCTGTGCCGTTGCTCGATTATTCCTGTGCGCCGCCACGCCGATGGGCCGGCCGTCTTCGCTGACAAATACGAAGTCATGCACCAGCCCGCAGTCACAGCAGGCAATGCGGTAAATTTCGCCGCTTGGTACCGTGAAGCCTTCGCCATCCTTCCGCTGCGTGTATCTCGCCATGTCGGCTAGTGCTTCGTCGCCAAAACAATCCCACGACGTTGCGCCTCAAGTGCGTAGGTCATCAGGCCGGCGAAACATGCTTGGTGCCACTCGGATTCTTTTTCAGCTTCGGCCGCTGCTTCAAGGTCGGCCCTGGCGCGCGCCATCGCCGCGATCAGTTCCGCGTCGTTCAAGCTGTCAAGGTGCTCTCGTACTTCGCTCATTTACATCTCCAAAATCGCCCAGCCCGGCGCTCAAGCGGGACTGTCGTCGGGACAGTGGCTTGGGACACTTTTTGACACGAGCCCCGTAAAACCAGCGGTAATGAGCGGGTTTCAGGCGCCGCAAAAAGAGGCGGAATCCCAGTATTTGCGGGGCTTTGCGCACTATACGCGGTCATCGCGGAAGATGCCAGTGTGCCGGGGACGGGACTCGAACCATGGCGCGTTCAGTGGCTTTTGCGGGTGCGCGGGACATTCTTGGGACGCTGCCGGTCCGCCCAGGCCATGACCTCGACCGCTTTCCAGCGGAGCTGACCGCGACCGGAGGCCGACGGCAGCCGTATCGTATCAGGGAACCCGACCATCAGCGCGTAGCGCTCGGACACCTGGCGGGCGCTCACACCCAGGTAGGCGCCGGCCGCCTCCGCGTCCCACAGGACTTTATCGGCGGGGATGGCGGGGCGGGACAGGACATCGATCAACCTGTCGAGTTTTTCAGAGATATCGGTCATCGGGGCTTTCTCGGTGGTTGTGTTCATGTCGGGTCCGTTCCAATCGCCGCCCGCACCAGATCCATCTGCGTGCGCAGTTCGACGAGCTCGTACAGCTGTTCGCGATACACGTCCATGTGACGCTCCAGTTGTTCGCGCAGCCGCTTGGTCTCGGCTTCGAGGCGGCGCAGTTTGGCGGATTCCTGCTTAGTCACCGCTCCCGCTCCTGCGCCAGCCGATCCTTGACCGAAATAAGCTCGTCGAGCAGGATCCTGAAATCGACTCGCCATTGTTCGAACGACTCGATCAATGCTTTGTTCTCGGACCGTAGGCGGGCGTTTTCTGCGACGATCCGACGGACGCACTCTGGGATATCGCCAGCAACAGGCAGCGATCCATTTAGCGCCGACCGGATGCCGCTCAGATGCTCGGACATTGCCCGGTTCGCGCTGGCGAGAAGACCGAGGTCGCCGGGCGGGGCCTTGTAATCGCACATCATTGGTTGATCCTCCATACCCTCTGTCCGTCCACCGTCACGGACACCAGAATTCCACGGCCCCGCAGCGACGCGAGATCTCGGTATGTCCGGTCGAGCGGGCCGCCGAACTGAGCCGCAATCTGCGCCGTGGTCCGATACTCCTTCTCGCGCACATACCCAAGCACGGCATCCCTGCGGGCTGCTTGCGCTGTACGGCGTTCCGCGATGTCGGACATCCGAGCGTCTGAAAGCTTGAATCCGATCTCATTCGATCGAAGCTCGTATGCGTATTGGCGGCGCGCATAGCCGAACAGGCTCGACCACGGCTCGGGGATATTTGGCAGGTCGTGATGGCTGGCTTGTGGGCTCATGCTGACTCCCATTGCCGCGGCGGCTTGCCCGGCATGCAGCGCACGGTTCCGGCAGACTCGAGCAGGCGCAAATCGTTCGTGACGTTTTCGTTCGTGAGCCCGAACACGTCGGCGAGTTGCGCGACCGTCAGCGGGCCGTTCTCACGCAGATAGACGGCCTCTGCCGCCATGCGCCGGTCGCGCATTGCCCTGCGGTGAGTCTGGCTGCCGTTGCTCTGTGAGAGCCCGTACAGGTTATGCGGGACGGCGGGCAACGATTCGCCGTTCTGGCTCGGCGGCGTGACGAGGCCGAAGAGCAAAGCCCACGGGGTTGGGAGGTCTGCGGATTTCATGCGGCCTCCCGTTGCACAATGCCTTGCGCGAAAATGAACACCTGGCTCAGATCGTCTGCGCTCATCGCGTCCAGAAGGTCGTCGATCTCGGCCCGAATGGCGTCGGATGCGCGTGCAAGTTTCATCAATTCGGCGTATTGAGCGGACACAAGCTCTTCGTCGGCGATGCGCTCGGCTTCCGCGCGCTCTGCAGCAAGTCGAGCCGCTTCTACCTCTCGGGATTTCTGCAGGATCGCGTCCGCTTCGGCGCGTGCGGCGGAGGCCTTACGGTCGGCCTCGGCGCGCTCGGCGAACGATCGGGCATCGGCTTCGCGCCGGACCGCCTCGGCCTGCCGGTCGAGTTCGGCCTGCTTCTCGCGGGCGATGCGCTGCTCGGCTTCGAATGCCGCACGTTCCGCTGCGAGGCGTTCGGCTTCGGTCTTCTGCTCGGCGGCGATGCGGGCGCGTTCGGCTGCTTCGCGCGCTTCCTGCTCGGCTCGCTGCCGGGCGAGTTCCTCGCGCTCGGCCTGCAGGCGGGCGGCTTCGGCCTCGCGGTAGGTTGCGGCATCGTGGATCTCGCGCAGGGCGGCGATGGTTTCCGCCTTCGCCTTGTTGGCGGCCGGCGAGAATTCCTCGAACGCGCCGTCGCCCACGTCGATCTCGCCGAGTTGATCGATGAGGTTCTGCACCTTCTCTGCGCACGATCCGTATGCCTCGATGATGTGGAATCGGATGAGCTCGATGCCTGCGCGGTGCCCGTCAATTCGCGTCTGCTCGGCCCGCAACTTCTCCCGGAGCACGGCCGCGCGGGCTGCGTCCCATTCGTCCTGCAGATCCTGCAGGCGGCCCTCCTCTGGCGTGATGAGTGCAATGAGTCGCTTCTGCTCGGCGATCACGGCGGTCGAAAACGCCTGCGCATCCTCGCGCGCGGCCTTGCCGGTCTTCTCGATCTCGACCCGGGTGTTCTTGAGCGTCATCCGGGCGCCGTGCGCTTCCTTGTAGCCGTCGGCGTTCTTGATGGCGACGATGCGGACGGAGGACGCCACCAGGGCGGCCAGTTTCAGTTCGTAGTCCTTGGCGCCCAGGGCGACTGCGGCACGTTCGGGCAGGGTGAGGGCGGTAGTGGTCATTTGATTTCAATCCTCGTCGAGCGAGACAGATGTGCACCGGGGATGACAAAGCCTTCCTTCATGGCGGACTTCATCGCCGATTTGTCCGGCTCGTGTCGGGCAGGGATTTCCCGCTGGTAATCGATCGGGATGGATGCCTCGTCATCGATCACGACCGCTTCCGGGTTGAGCCGGACCGAGATCCGGAACCACGGTGATTCGATCTTCGTGATTCCGCAACGCTCCATGTTGTCGAGCAGGTATTGCCGGACGTGCGCGGCTCGGTTTTCGAGTGCCTTGCGGCGCCGCGCCATCTCGGATTCCGCCTGCTTGATCTGCTCGGCAGTCGCTTCGAGATTGCGGGCGAACATCGCGACGCGCTCCGCTTTCTGTTCGAGCGGCATCGAGATCGATTCGAGGGTGTCGGATACCACTTCGGCCGGCAGGTCCATGTCCGACAGCAGGTCGGCGGTGGCGCGGAAGTCGGCCGCGAGTTCGTGCAGGGTCAGGTTCATGGCTGGCCTCAGATCACACGCCAAGACGCGCCGTCGCCGAGGCGGTTAAACGGGATATCGTCCGGGAAGTCTCCGAAACCGCTGCTCATGCCGGCCCCGGGATTCTCCGAATGCGACGACGGCGACTGCGCCTTCGCGCCCGCCTTGCGCGTGTCGCGCACCGGGTGAGCGGCGAGATAGGCGAGCATCTTCGGAAGCGTCTCCGGGGTCGTCTTGCGCGCCAGGATCTCGCTCACCGTAAGGTCGGTATCCGGCTGGAACACGCCGAAAATCTGGATGCGCTCCGAGTCCGCGCCGGTCTTGTTGTTCGTGCTCAATTCCTTCTGCAGCAGCAGGCCGATGCGCTTGCCCATCAACTCCGGGTAGCCGGGAACGGTAAACTTTTCGCGCTGCCTCGATTCCTTGCTGTACTTGATGCACTCGATCTGATCTTCCTTCGCGCCGCGCAATTGCAGGCAGCCGAGCAGGGCTTGCACCGTCTTCATACTCGGCAACGCGTCGCCCTTGGCATTGACGGTGTAGAGGTCGAGGTAGTCGGCCGTCTCGCCGGAATCGGTTTTGAAGGACAGGCCGAGCCCTTGCGTGTTGTTGCTGGACAGCAGCTTTTCGGCGCGGGTAATGACCCCGACGTACTTTCCGGATTCCGTAATTGCGGCGGCGATCTGGTCGGCCGTGGCGGCCACTTGGGGATTGAAGGTCAGCATGTCGTTTGCTCCGTGAATTAGGCCGCGGCCTTGAGGTGGTAGTACTCGGTGATTGCGGAGTCGACCATTGCGAGGTCGTTCTCGATATGGTCCGCATCGAACAATCCCATCGGCGTCTTTACCGTGTCCTGCCCGTTGTTGCGGGTGCTGAAAAGGTATTGACCGTTGATGATGCAAGTCCGCATGACGATGGAAAACATCCCCTCCAGGGTAATTTTTTCGTCCAGCATTTTCCCGATTGTTTTCGCCTTGACCCGGCCCGCTTCGGATGTTTCGGTGTGCGACAGGATGTAGACGCGGACGTGATCCGGCATGGAAGATGCGGCGCACATGATGTCCCACGCATGCCGGCCGATATCGGTGAACTTGTCGTATCCGCGCTCATCGGTGCGGCGCATGTACTCGTTTGCGAGGATGTACTGATAGTCGTCAATCACGATGACCGGGCGCTTGGTCTTGTGCATCAGCGCCACGATCTTTGCGGAGTCGTCGCAAACGATCATGTTTCCGCCAGCCTGCGTGACGTATGCCCAGCCGCTAGAACGGAACGGCATCGGCTTCTTGATCGCCTGAATTAGCAGCGTATCTGCCGGGTCCATGTTGCGCAGGCTGGTGGATTTGCCGGTCCCGGATTCCCCGAGGATGAATGCAGCAATGCTCATGATTCTTTGCCCCTAACTCGTTAAATTCGTGCTCTTCGCTCTGTTGCTGCTGTCCGTAGTCCGGCCCATCGTCGTCCATTACAGCGCCTTCGCGCGCTTGCTTACGTCACTGGCAATCTGCGCCGACGTTCTCGGGTCGTATGCCCGTCGAAGCGAATTTAGTTCCGTCGCCTGCCATTCGAGGCGGGTATCCGCTTGCTCGATGCGCCGCTTGATCAGGTAGTGCCGGACTAGCGTAACGATGCTCATGACCGCCCCTCCGAACCTGCGATCGCCTTCCGAAGCATCCGCAGCGCGACCGCTTCCGGGTCAATAGATCCCTCATTCCACCGCTGCTTTGCGAATACGGCCTCGGCGGCGCGTGCGGCGATCATCAGATCTGCGTGACTGTCCGCGAGGCTCGAATGTTGATGCACAGGCACCACGCCTTGCGACAAATGCTCATCGCTGATTCCGGCGCACGCATTGACGTCGGCACAGATACGGTCCGCAATCTCGTCGTCGCTCATATCGAGGCGCGGATAGACCGCGCACACGTCGCGCCCGTCTGCGTCGATGATGTCGCCGGAGCCGTGATTGCTCCAAGGTGTTTTTGGCAGCATTACCGGTCCTCCATCCGATCGAGGGCCGCGTCTTCCTCGTCCTCGAAGGCCTCGGACTCGTCATCGAACTCGTCGTCGGTTCGCGGATCGTGCGGGTGCCCGCTACACGGCGGGAAATAGTCTCCCGGCCCGCCCAAGACCCCATGGTGAGTTTCATTCAGAATCTTCAGCATTTTTATCCCCCTGGTTGTGTCCGCTACTCTCCCGGACTGGCCCCGCACTGAGTAGTCGGCTACTACCGCGTATTGCCCGCGGCATGCGGATGCAGACGTTTTTGGCGGTCTGCCAGCGCAACAGCCCTTGCGGTGGGCTGCCGACCTTTGGTGTCACCACCCGGACGCGGACTCTCGCGAATCCGCTACCGGCTGATTCCTCAGCTCGCCTCATTCGCCCCGCGCCAGCGCAGCTCAGAGATTCCGGTGACATCCATCCGCTGCCGGCCTGTCCGGCATTACCTGCGATGCGCTGCAGGCTGGTGTCTCGTGTCCCTCGGCCCCATCCATGTCCACCGCCGAGTCGGTGGGAGGTACCGCACACTTGCCCCTGTGCGGCGCCCGAGAGGGACGGGCGTATGTGGGGGTCAGGCCGTTACTCGTTTGCGACGTCCATGCCCATCACCGATCCGATGGCGATGACCGCCGCCATCAGCGCACCCATGAACAGGTCGGTCACGGCGCGCATCACGACCTCTTCGGTGCGGCGGCGAACGCGGCGGCGAGCGATCCGTACTGCAGGATCATCATTGCGGCGATGGCCGCGTCGAAGCCGGTCTTGGCGGGGTGCGGGACGGTGATTTGCATGATTGCCTCAGCGCTTGTTGGTTTTGATGACGAGTCCGGCGGGCGGTGCCGGGATGCGGTATTCCGGGGCGTCGGAGATGGACGCGACTTCGGCGAGCGTTGCGCGATCGACAATCGCGATCGTCTGGATTTCGTCGTTGCGGGCGGTTTGCATGGCGGTCTCCGGTGGGGCTGCGTGGCGTTGCTGTGAGTTGAATTATCGGCATATCGATACCAGATGTCAATCGACAAATCGATATTTTTGCGTGCGGACGAAAAAAATCCCGCGATCGGCGGGCTGGATAGTTAGCGAAGGCACCGCGTGACGTGTGTCACGCTTCGGCCAGGTAACGGCATGTACAGTCTATGGCTTTTCAGGAGGGCGAACGATGACGGTCACGATTTTCGAGTTTTCGGCGGCGGAACGTCCGGCGTCGGCAGTGACATCATATCGTCCTCAACGTACCGAGACATCAGACGCACAATGCCCAGCGTCAGCACTGGTTCTCGGCTGCACGATCCGAGAGAAAATACCTGCACCATCCGGTCGCGATTGATAACGCCGATCGCCAGCCCCGATATCTCTCCGCGCTCGATTTGCTCTGCCATCGACAGCAGCAGATCGTGCATTTCCTGCTGATCTTCCGTCATGCGCCGTCCAAGTGATGCAGTAGGTTTTGCTCCAGGATGCGAACGGCGCCGATGGTGAAAACCGGGCTACGGCTGGCCTCGCCGGTGGCGCCGGTTTGAACCTTGCGCCGCTTGTGCAGGGACACGAACGCAAGCCCGATCAGTTCGCCTTTGTGGGCTAGCTCCATCAGTTCCATCAGCACATGCATCGTGTCCGATGACGGGTTTTCTGCAATGACCCGGAACGGCGGCTTCATTGTTCGCCTCCGCTTCCCTTCTCGGTTTCTCCCGCCACGATAGTGCGCTCTCCAAGCTTCCCGGATCGAACTCTCCCCCCCTGATACACGACCCTGGTGAACATCGTGCGGCGAGTTTCCGTGGATCTCAGTCCGCTAGGCTCAAGGCGCCTTTCTGATCCCGAGAAGGGGATAACCTTACCGCGTCGCTCGCCCGCCATCGCCTTATAGGCCCTCGCCTCGTCGGCGTCGCGCTGGACGGCCTTCACGTAACTGTCTCGCTTCTCTGGCAGCAGTTCGCGCCAGTCGCGCAGTAGAGCGGCTTCGTCCTCCGAGGCATCCATGACGGCGGCGGGTTCAGGATTGGCCGTCGCGTCTGTCGCGTACTTCGCGCCAAGCCCGCAATCCAGCCATCGCGCCTGCACGCCGAGCACGTGCGCCAGCGCCGCCACGTACGTCGTGGTCGGAACCTCCCCGGTTTCCAGTTCGGACAGGAGGCTCTGAGACATCCCGACCCGAGCGGCGAGCGCCTTCTGTGTGAGCTTACGTTCCTTGCGGACCGAGCGAATGCGCTTGCCGATGCTTTCCATATCGGAATTCTGATCAGAAATACAATCGATGTTCCGATTGACAAAATATCGATTCTTCGATATTATGGGGGCGTTGATCGAACCCTCACGAGAAAAGCCGCTATGGACTGGAAGACCCTGATATCCGACCTGATGGAGGCCGGGCTTACGCAGGCCGAGATAGGGAAAGAGGTCGGGCTGTCGCAGCCGGCTGTTTCCGAGCTGGTGAGCAAGCGCACGGCCGACGTGAAATGGTCGGTCGGAGAAAAGCTTTTGACTCTGCACCGCGACCGATGCATGACTCAAGCCGCCGCCTGAAATGATTGCCATCATTGCTGTCTCCTCCCCGCGGTTCGCCGCGTTCGCGCCGGCCTCTAACGGGGTCGGCGATTTTTTTGACTGAGCCATGGCCATCGAAAAACTGACCGAAAACCTCGGCGTGAAGCTCTCCGACTCGCAGGTCAAGCAGCTGCGCGGCGTCGCGGAAGCGGCCGGGACTACGCCATCCGAGCTGGTTCGACACCTCATCGAGATCCACCTCGCGTCGGAGCGCGACCGGTACCGCGCGCTTCACTGCATCTTTGCAGACGAATAGCGGCAATCCAAGGGCAACAGCAGGCAACGCAGGAAAACTACCAACCGAGGCGAGGAATGAACGACTACGACAACGAAGACTGTGACGCCCGCGCAGACGCGGCCCGCATGCGGCTCGTGTTGCTGCTGATGGTCGTCCTTGGCGCGGCGATCGGGTTCGGGGCCTGGTTGGTCTGGACCGGGCTGACGATGGCGGGGGCGTGATGATCGAACTCGCCAGCAAGCAAAACCCGCGCTACACGATCTGGCGCACCCTGAACCCGGACGCGAAGCTCTACGAGCTGTTCGGCTGGATTCGCGTGCAGTGGTTGGAGTGCCGGAAAGAGATCGGAACACGCTCAGAAAGCCCGCTAGGCCATCAGTCGGAATTCACGGCGTGGCTGTGCAAGCGGCATGGCGCGGCATACGGCGCAGCGGGTCAGGCTGTCCTGTTCCAGACGGCGGATCGCGCCTGATGCGCGGACAAGACAACGCCCACATCAACCGGCTGGCGGGCCGTCCGTGGGCGCTTGAAAGAACCGAGGGAATAATGACTGAAATCAAGGCAGCAAGCAAGCACGGATGGGTTTCGTGATGGCCCATTACCGCAAGATCGACGTGCAAATCTGGAATGACGCAAGGATCGCCGGCCTGAAGCCGTGCGCGAAGCTTGCGTTTGTATTCCTCATCACGCATCCAAACATGACATCGCTGGGTGCGATGAGGGCAACGCTGCAAGGGCTTTCCGCGGAGCTTGGAGTCTCGGCGAAAGACTTTGGCGAAGTCATCTCGAAAGGCATGGCGAAGTATGACGAGAAGGCTTTGTGCATATTCCTGCCGAACTTTCTGAAGTACCAGGGCGCAGAGTCTCCGAACGTCATCAAGAATTGGGTGAAGCAGATCGCTTACATACCCGAAAGCGATCTCAAAAGCGAAGCGATAGCCGCCCTCAAAGCCTACGCCGAAGGCAAGCCCGAAGGCTTCGCGAAAGCCTTTCGAGATGCCTTCGCCAAAGAGTTCCGCGAAGGGTATTCGAATACAGTAAGCAGTAAGCAGTTAGCAGTAATAAACCCCTCTCCTAGCCATGACGAAAAAGGTTCTTCTGAGGTAGGGATAGAGGTAGATCCACGCACCGGCGAGATTCGCGGGGTGGCGGCATGAGCCTATCGTTGAGGCCATACCAGGCGAACGCCATCCAGTCCCTGCGCATCGCATTGGCGAGCGGGTTTAATCGGACGCTGCTCTACTCGCCGACCGGCTCGGGTAAGACCGAGATCGCCATCGCCCTGATCCGAGGCGCAGTGGCGAAGGGCAAACGCGTCGTGTTCCTGTGCAACCGAATTCACCTGGTCAGCCAAGCGTCGCGCCGATTCGCCAAGGCCGGCATTGCGCACGGGGTGGTGCAAGGCGACAACACGCACAACCTGCACTGCCCGGTGATCGTGGCGAGCATCCAGACCGTTGCAAGGCGCAGCATGCCGGACTGCGATCTGATCATCATCGACGAAGCGCATGCGGTGGCGGGAAGCCGAGATTTCCGCAGCGTGATTTTCGAGCGCAACGCGCTGCCGGTGATCGGGCTTTCGGCTACGCCGTTTTCTCGCGGGTTGGGTCGGCACTACGTCGAACTCAACGGCGATCTGTTCCAGTCGCTGGTCGTCGCCGCGACGATTCCGGAGCTGATCGACGCGGGGTTTCTCGTCGATTGCGACATCTACGCGCCCAGCGAGCCGGACATGACCGGCATCAAGACGTCGCGCAACGCGTTCGGCGAGTTGGACTTTTCCGACGCGGATGTTGGGCGTGCGGTCGACAAGCCGACCCTGATCGGCGACATCGTTTCGCACTGGATGCGGCTGTCCGCTGACACGCCGACGGTGTGCTTTGCCGCAAACATCGCGCACTCGAAGCACATCGTCGAATCGTTCCGCGCGGCGGGCGTGGCGGCAGAGCACATCGACTGCTACACGGACGATATTGAGCGCGCTGCGATCCTTGCTCGGGTCGAATCGGGCGAGACGATGATCATCTCGAACGTCGGCATCCTTTGCGAAGGATGGGACTTCCCAGCGTGCAGAACGATGATCCTGGCCCGCCCGACGCGCTCGCTGATTCGCTATATCCAGATGGCCGGCCGGGTGCTTCGCCCACACGGCACGAAGGATCGCGCGCTGATCCTGGACCACTCCGGGACGGTTGGCCGGCTCGGATTCCCGACCGACGAATTCCCGCTGGAACTCGACGACGGCAAGCCGAAGAAGGCGGCCGCCGACGAGAAGGAGCCGCCAAAGCCGGTTGTGTGCTCGGTGTGCGCCTTTGCGAAGCCGCCGAGAACGCCGGTATGCCCGAAGTGCGGGAGCGTGGCGCACCACAAGCACGACATCGTGACCGAGGACGGCGACCTGCATCTCGTGTCGAGGAAGCGCAGGGCGAAGGTCGAAGACAAGCAACGCGTGTGGTCGGAACTGCTGTCCGTTCGGCTTGCGAAGGGCTATTCGGAGGGCTGGGCGTCGCACAAATACCGCGACTATTTCGGGGTATGGCCGAAGGGCATGCGTGACGTTTGCATCGAGCCGAGCGCGGAAATCAAGGCGTGGATTACGTCGCAAAACATCCGGTTTGCGAAGGCGAAGGAGGGGCGCGATGCAGCCTAATCGAACTTCCCCAGCCGAGCTTGCTACCGGACGATGGGGCTACATCCTGCCGACGCTCGGCCTCGATGAACGGTTCATGCAGAACAAGCACGGGCCATGCCCGCACTGCGGCGGGAAAGACCGCTACCGATACGACGACAAGGACGGCCGCGGCGGCTGGATCTGCAACCAGTGCGGACCAGGGGACGGGTACAGGATGCTCCAGATCCTCAATGGCTGGAGCTTCAAGCAGGCGTTCGGCGAGGTGCGTCGCCTGCTCGACACTTCCTGCGCGCCAGCCGCATCGCCGGTCGTTCAGGACGACGAGCCCGCGAAGGTCGCGAACATCCGCCGCGTGTGGTCGGAGACGGAAGCGGTCGATAAGGGAGATCCGGTGTGGCGCTACCTCAACCGGCGAATCGGCCTCGAGCTGATTCCGGCATGCCTGCGCTATCACCCGGCACTGGCTTACGTGCATGACGATCGGCGTGTCACGTATCACCCGGCGATGATTGCCGCCGTCACCTACCCGGACGGGAAGTGCGCGACGCTGCACCGGACGTACCTCACGCCGGACGGGCGCAAGGCTGACGTTCCCGCTGCGAAGAAGCTCATGCCCGGAAAGCCGCTCCAAACGTCGTCGATCAAGCTTGGCGGCTACTCGGAAGTGCTAGGCATTGCGGAGGGCATCGAAACCGCCTTGGCCGCGTCTAGGCGGTTCGGCGTGCCCGTGTGGGCGTGCGTGTCGTCCGGATTGATGGAGGGCTGGAAGCAGCCCGCCGACATCGATCGCGTGATCGTGTTCGGCGACAACGACCCGAAGTTTGCCGGCCAGGCAGCCGCCTACCGCATCGCTCACAAGCTCGCCTGCGCTGGCGTGCATGTCGATATTCAGATCCCGGATGTATCCGGAAAGGATTGGGCCGATGTTTGAGATGGACCAGTTCAGAGCGGACTTCGCCGTCGTGCATCGCACCGAGCGTGCGCACGGACGGCATACCGACGCAGAGTCGCGCGCCAATATCGCCGAGGCCGGGAAAGTCGTCCGGGATCGCATGAAAGACGCGGCATGGATGCGCGACACCGCCACGCACTACGCCGAGATGGCCGGCGCGATCCGTCGCGACATGGAGCGCTCGCAGCAAATCCGGATCGAGATGCACGCCGAGCGGACGAAGCGCATCCGCGCGGAGATGGCATCGGCAAAGGAATCGACGTGAGCAAAATCATCATCCAGAACGACTCGACGCGCAGCGACATCCAGGCGCTGCAATACGTGATTTCTGTCATACGCGGCGGGAGGGTGTCCGATCACGGAAAGTCGTACTGCTTCGCCAGTACGTTTGTCGACGGCGTGGTCGTCTATGCATTGCGGAATTACAAGTCCGACAAGTTCGTGGTTCAGGACTGCGTGGCGGTGCCTGCATGACGATATCCGCCGAACGCCAACCCCGCCCGCGCAAGTGCAAGGCGCCCGCGTGCCGCGCTGCGTTCGTGCCTGCTCGGCCCCTGCAGGCCGCGTGCAGCCCGCAATGCGCATTGGACATAGCGAGGCAGAGGCGCGAGAAAGAAACGGCACTGGCGGCCCGTAAAGAGCGCGCAGAGGCCAAACAGAAACTGAAGCGCCGGGCCGATTACGTGCGGGAGGCTCAGCAGGCCGTGAATGCCTACGTGCGGGCGCGCGATGCGGATCTTCCGTGCATATCGTGCGGCCGTTGGCACGACGGGCAATGGCACGCGGGGCACTACCTATCGACCGGGGCGAGGCCGAACCTGCGCTTCGACGAGCAGAACATCCACAAGCAGTGCCAGCCGTGCAATACGCACCTGTCTGGAAATCTGGTGAATTACCGGCGAAGGCTTATCGAGAAGATCGGGATTGACGCAGTTGAGGGTCTGGAGTCGGACCAGGCCGCGCGCAAATGGTCGGTCGACGATTTGATCGCGATCAGAAAGCAGTACGTCGAGAAAAGAAAGGCGATTACGAGGGGCAGCCCATGAGCACGCACACCGTGAAAATCGAGGTTGTCGGCATGTACCAGCACGGGGCAAAGACGCACGCGTCCGTGTCGGTTACGGGCGACGGTTCTATCGACCACATGATCGACACGTTCCGGGCCGCGCTGGTCGCCGCAGGGTTCTCGTCGGATACGGCATCGCGTCTGGATCTGATCGAGCAATGACCGACGACGACATCATCGAGTGGTTCGAGGAGCTCGCGGCCGTCCGCGAACACGATCACCGTATTCCGAGGCGCAATGCGGAGTCGATCGCACTGCGGATCATCAGCGAGAAGTACGGACAAGACGCGGCGAAAGTTGCACACCGGCACGCCGAAGCGAGGCGGGCAAAAGGGGAAGACGAATGACTGACGACGAGATCATCGCGCACATGCGATCCCGCATCAACACGGTCTATGAGTACCAGATCGGAACCGAGTCATGGGAGCGCAAGAGGGTGCTTGCGATCATTGATCAGATGAAATCCGATGCGTCAACGCTGCGATCGATTCAGGAGCTCGCGGCGTACTGTCTGAGGAACAACGAGGGATACCACACGACGATGATCAAGATCAGCGAACTGGTTGGTAGTGAGCGACGTATTGGATAGGCTAGATTTGGTCGAATAAGGGGGTTTACATGGCTTGGTACACGACAGACGACGCACGAAGGGACGCGAGATGATCAACCGAATGGATCAGTCCGAACGACTTCGGCAGTACAACCGCTGGCGGCGCGGAGACGACGATCTGGAGCAGCCGAACCCGAAGGAGCTTGGCGAGCTGATCGAAGGCGCTGCCGATCGGCTCGAAGTGCTGGAGCGATTGGCATCGGATGTCGATCGATGCTACCGGATGCTGCTCTCGGAGCCGGACACGAAAGGCGCGCTGTTCAAAGCAGAGAACATCCTGCGTGAGGCGCTTGCGGAGATCAAAATGATATGACAGACGAACGAGATACGCATATTGCCCGGATGACATTGCAGGCAATCGACGAGTTGATGGCGAAGATGCCGATGATGGAAGAACGCAAGGCGGCGTTTGGCTACCTGCTGATGACGAGCTACAAGATTCTGCGAACCGCGGAAGGCGACGAGTTTGTGCGCGGTTGGCTGGAGAGCGCACTAGAGGAAGTGAAGGCGTGCCCGCCGGACGTTGTGATGGTGGCGCCGCATTGATGACTCCGACTTTTCAGGGCGAGATGCAGTTAGCCGGGTGGGCCGAGTCGCACACGTCCGGCGCGAAGCTGACCTTCTGGCTGCCTGCGTCGGCCGATCTGGAAGTCTTCAGGGGCATGACAGCGCGCAAGGGGCATCGGGCCGGGCAGCGGTTCATGGCCGTGCTTGTCGAGATCGGAGACGATGAGTTGCCGGTTCCGCAGACGGTGGTGCAGCCGACGGCAGCCCCGGGCCCGGGCCCCAAACAAAAGGGCGGCGAACTCGCGCGCCTCGCCGGCAGATGGTGCGGAGACGAGATGTTCCGGCACTGGCTCGGCGTGGATACCGCGGAGGATGCGGCGGAGAACGTGCGCATGGCATGCGGGGTCACGAGCCGCGCTGAACTGGACCACAACGCCGATGCGGCGAAGGCGTTCCACCGGATCTACCGAGAGCCATTTATTGCGTACTGCCGTGATGCGGGGATTGAACTATGAAATGGCTGGAAATTGAGACAGCGCCGAAGGATTCGACGGCAGTAGATATTTGGCGATCGCAGTGTGGTGGCGAGCGATGCACGAATATGCGCCGAGTCGATCTTGGCAAGGGCAATGTTTTTTACGAGCCAGTCGGCAGCGGACCTGCCTGCGTGAGGGATGCGACGCACTGGATGCCGCTGCCAGATCCTCCCAAGGATTGCGATGGCGTATAGCTGCAAGACCACTGACCCGAGCTCATGGCGCGGCCGACCGACCGAGCAGTTGATGCAGCGAGGATGGCGATACCTGCACCGAGGCGACGTCATCACGCGTGAGCCGGTGATGATCAAGGTGACTACGGACTGGCTGCCGATCCGGTGCGGGCGGCTTGAGCAGCCTGGCTATACGGACACCGAATGCGCGGGGTGCGCGCTCGACAACAACAAGGACGCCAATGGCCTTACCAGCTGATCAATACCAAAACCCGGAAAAATGGCTCGCCATCAAGGGCCAGGACTGCGAGAACTGCCGCAGCATCGAGGTTATCGAGTGGGACGGCATACGGGTGGTCTCGTGCAGCAACGAGCAGGCGCCGAGGTCGCGCAGGAGCCATGCGCCGGCTTGCCGGTGTTATCTCTACCGACACAAAGGGGCGCCGTCGGACGATCTCAACCAGGGGGCCGAATGATCCGGGAAAGCATCTTCGAGCAGTTGCGGCGCATCCCTGATGATCTGCAGGAGACGGCCGCCAAGCTGGACAATTGGGCGCACTGGTCCCGCGACAGGCTTAGGCAGGGCCATTGCAGATCAATCGAGTACCGGTACAAATCGACGGACATTTTCCAGTACCTCGAGCCGCGCGCGGAGTGGGATTCGCTGGCGGCCGAGGCGATCCACAGCCATGTGTGCGCGCTGCCGGAAAAGCAGCGGTGGCTGATCCATTTGCACTGCTTGCACCGGGCTCCGGACGGATTTATCCGACGTACGCTCGGCATCCGGCGCGATGATCTGGTGACGGAGTTGCACCGGGCGATGCGGATGGTGCGGAACCGGGCGCGGCCAAGTTGAACCCGCTCGGCATCTGTGCTATAAATCGCGCAGAGTACTGAACCCGTCACAGACGAGACCGGATGCCGAAGGCAGGCACCCGCGACCGCGACAGAAGCCCGTTACCGAAAGGTCGCGGGCTTTTTGCCGTCCAGCCGCAGGGCTTTAACACTGTCGCCCGAGGGGCAAAACATGTCAGCCGATAAACAAACGCCGAGAATCGGAAAGGGCGGGGCGGGCCCTGGGCGAAAGAAGGGCATCCCGAACAAGCTCACGTCCGACGTCAAGTCGATGATCCTCGAAGCGCTCGACAAGGCCGGAGGCACGGAATACCTGCTGAGCCAAGCGCACGAGAACCCGAAAGCCTTCCTGTCGCTGCTGGGCCGTGTGATCCCGTTGCAGGTACAGGGCGACAAGGACAATCCGCTGTACATCGCCAAGATCGAGCGCGTCATCATCGACCCGAAGTGACCACGCTGCAGATCGACACCCCTAGAGTCTTTCTGCCAGCACTCAGCCCGGCAAGGTACAAAGGACTGCATGGGGGTCGTGGCTCCGGCAAATCACACTTCTTTGCAGAAACGCTGATCGAGCGATGCCTGCTCAACCCGGGCACGCGATGGGCCTGCATCCGCGAGGTGCAGAAGTCGCTCGAGCAGTCGGTCAAGCGCCTGCTGGAAGACAAGATCGAGGCGCTAGGCGTCGCCGATCAATTCAGCATCCAGAAGTTCGAGATCGGCACGCCGGGTGGTGGGCTGATGATCTTTCAGGGCCTGCAGAACCACACCGCAGATTCCATCAAGTCGCTGGAAGGCTTCGACGGTGCGTGGGTGGAAGAGGCGCAGAGCCTGTCGCAGCGCTCGCTCGACCTGCTGCGCCCGACGATCCGCAAGGAAGGCTCCGAACTGTGGTTCTCGTGGAACCCGAGCCAGGATACCGACCCGGTGGACGTGCTGCTGCGAGGCGAGTCTCCGCCGCCCGATGCGATCGTGGTGCAGGCGAACTATGCCGACAACCCGTGGCTGCCGCAGGTGCTGCGCGACGAGCTGGAGTATGACCAGCGGCGCGACCCGGACAAGTTCGCGCACGTGTGGCTCGGTCAGTACCAGCGCAACAGCGAGGCACGCGTGTTCCGTAATTGGCGCGTCGAGGAATTCGACGTGCATCCGGAGGCGCTCATCCGCCAGGGCGCGGATTGGGGCTTCTCGGTCGATCCTTCCGTGCTGGTGCAGAGCTACATCATCGGCAAGACGATGTACCTCCCGCACGAGGCGTACATGATCGGCTGCGAAATCGACAGCTTGCCGGATCTGTTCCGCTCGGTGCCAGACGCCGAAAAGTGGTGGATCACCGCCGACTCGGCGCGTCCCGAGACGATCAGCTACATGCAAAAGCACGGCTTCCCGAAGATGGCGCCCGCGATCAAGGGCGCGCGCAGCGTCGAGGAAGGCGTCGAGTTCTTGAAGAGCTACGACATCGTCGTGCATCCGCGCTGCAAGCACGTGATCGACGAGCTCACGCTGTACAGCTACGAAACCGACCCATTGACGGGGCAAGTGCTCCCCAAGCTCAAAGACAAGGACAACCACGTGATTGACGCATTGCGATACGCGAACGAGGGCGCGCGCCGGGCCGTGAAGCCTGCGACCGTCAAGCGTACCGTGGTCAATCGAGGCGCCACGGGCTGGATGGCATGACGGACAAGACCGACAAGATCATCGCCACCGCCCTGGAGCGTTTCAAGCGCTGCGAGGACGCCGAGAGCGAGATCCGCAACCAAGCGCTGGAGGAACTGAAATTCAGCCTCGGCGAGCAGTGGCCGGAAGAGATTCGCCGCGCCCGCGAGACCGACCCGAACGGCGCACGCCCGTGCCTGACTGTCGATAAGCTCGACCAGTACATCAGGCAGGTCGTGAACGACGCCCGGCAGAACAAGCCCGCGATCAAGCCGCGCCCGAAGGACGACGGCGCCGACGTGGAAACGGCCGAGGTGCTGCAGGGCCTGTGTCGGCAGATCGAGGACCACTCGAACGCCGACGTGGCCTACGACATCGCCGTCGAGATGGCGGCCCGCGCAGGATTCGGCTTCATTCGCGTCGTCACCGACTACGCCGACGACGAGGGCTTCGAGCAGGACTTGTTCATCCGCGCGGTGAAAAACCCGTTCTCCTGCCACCTCGATCCGGACCACAACAACCCGGACGGCTCGGACGCGCAGTACGGCTTCGCCTTCGACGACATGCCGCGCGAGCAATTCGATCGCGAGTATCCGGACGCCGATCCGTGCGACTTCGACACCGCGGCCCCAGAGCAGGCCGGTTGGTTGCGGGAAAATCTGGTGCGCGTGGCCGAGTATTTCGAATGCGTCTATGAGGACAAGACCGTCTATCAGGGCGAGGACGGCAAGCCATCCGAGCGGGAGATCCCGAAGGCGCTCAAGCGCATGGTGCGGCGCAAAAAGATCGTGTGGCGCAAAATCACCGCGAAAGAGGTGCTAGAGGAGCGCGAATGGCTCGGCAAGTACATCCCGATCGTGCCGGTGTATGGGCACCTCATCGACGTGGCTGGCGAGAAGCGCATCAGCAGCATGCACCGACCGGCGATGGACGCCATGCGGCTCTACAACTACGCCGCCTCCGCGTTCGCCGAGCGGGTCGCACTGACGCCGAAAGCGCCCTACATCGCGACCGCCGGGCAGATCGAAGGCTATGAGGACCAATGGGCGGCGGCGAACACGTCGAACGCTGCCGTCCTGCCGTACAACCCGGACCCGCAAGCGCCCCCGCCGCAGCGACAGCAGGCCGCCGACGTGCCGACCGGCTGGATGCAGGTCATGCAGAACATGGAGCACGACATCCAGTCGGCGCTCGGCATGTACAACGCGAGCTTGGGCGCGCCGGGTAATGAGAAGAGCGGCAAAGCCATTCGGGAGCGCAAGCTCGAGGCCGACAACGCGACTTTCCATATCACCGACAACCTCAGCCGGGCGATCCGCCACGTCGGGCGCATCCTGATCGACCTCATTCCCAAGATTTACGACACCGCGCGCGTGGTGCGGATTATCGGTGAAGACGGTAGCGAGGACTTCGCCCGCATCGACCCCGAGCAGGAAGAGTCCCGGCGCGAGATTCGCGACCTGCAGGGCAAGGTGATCGAGCGCATCTACAACCCCGGGGTGGGCAAGTACGACGTGACCGTGACGGTCGGCCCGGCCTACGGCACGAAGCGCCAGGAAGCCGCGGAGTTCATCACGCAGATCGTGCAGTCCAGCCCGGACATGATGCCGATCATCGGTGATCTGATGTTCAAGAGCCTGGATATGCCGTTCGCGCAGGACATCGCCGAGCGACTGAAAAAGATGATGCCGCCGCAACTCCAGGACCAAGAGGACGAAGGCGCGCCGCAGATCCCGCCGCAGGTGCAGATGCAGATGCAGCAAATGAGCGAGGCGTTCGGTCAGACGCAGCAGATCGCCGAGCAACTGCAGCAGGAACTGGCACAGGCGCAGCAGCAGCTGAAGGACAAGGCCGGGGAGCGCGAGATCAAGGCGGCCGAGTTGCAGATCAAAGCCGCCGAGATGCAAACCAAGTCCCGCGAGGTGGCGATCAAGGAGGGCGAACTGCAGCTCAAGGCGATCGAACTAAAGAAGCCGAAGGACGAGCCAGGCGCCGAGCCGCAAACGCTCGCTGCGATCGAACAGCTTGCGGCATCGCTCGATCAGGCCATGCAGCAGCACGAACAGCACATGCAGATGATGGCCGAGGCCATGGCCGGGCTGTCGCAGCGCATCAACCAACCCAAAACGATCAGCCTCATGAGCCCGAGCGGGCGCCAGTACGTCGCCACGTCGGACGGAGAATCTGTGCAGGTTCAATCGCCGAGCGGCGTGTATAGCGGCTCGATACAGCAGGAGCACGTGTAAATGGCAGTCACCTATAGCACCGCAATGAAAACCCTGCGCATGCAGGCCGTCGCCGATGGCATCGACGCCGGAGTCGGCGCCGGGACGCTGGAGATCGGAACTGCCGGCATGGCGGCCGTCCTTGCCGTGTTCCAACTCGTCGAGCCCGTCGGCACCGTTTCAGGCGCCGTCCTCACGCTGGACTTCGATCCGGACATCAGCGACACGAGCGCAGACGGCACCGGCACCGCCGCGGCGGCGCAGATCAAGGACGGCTCGGGCGTTGCGGTCATTACCGGGCTCACGGTCGGCACCTCGGGCACCGACATCATTCTCGACTCGACATCGATCACTGCCGGGCAGGCGGTCACGATCACCGCCGGCACGCTGACACACGCATGACGCCCGCCGAAATCCGCGCGGCGATCGCCGCCGACCCAGCGCTACAGGCGCTCGTGCCCGATACCGTCGCACTCGCCGCGGCGATGTCGGTCGGGCGCACGAAGCTCGGCACGGTTACGCGCTCCGATTTTGCCGGATGGGCTGCAGCGAGTGGCCTGCGCAGCAAAATCGAGGACCTTTCCGTTACTGCCGGGCACCCTCTGCGCGATTCGTCGCTGGCGATCCTGGATGTCCTTAAAGGCGCGTCGGACGGGATCAATCTGTCCCGTCCGGGCAACGCTGCGATGCTCGACGCATGGGTAGATACGGGCAATCTCGCAGTAGCGGATCGTGATGCGCTGATCGCGCTCGCCACCACGGATGACCCGGTGCCCGAATACGACGTGCGCGTCGCAATCTACAACGCCGACGGGAGCCTCGCAGTATGACGACCACAACCCTCACAAAAACGCCCCGCACGCTAATTGCGGCAGCCACCAGCAACGCGGCCGGCGCGACGACCGAGGGTACGCCGGTCGATATGCGCACCAAGCATGGCGGCATTCTGACCGCCAAGCTCGCCAACGGCGCCACCGGCCCATCCGTGCAGGCGACGATCCAGGTGCTCATTGCACACAACTCCGGGGCGACGCCAGCAGGCGCAGCCGAGGGCGCGGACTGGAAGTTGATCTATGAGATCGGCGGCGGGGTGGTTGCGAACGATGTCACGCGGATTCGTGGTCTGGCGATTCCAGCCGGGGCGATGCACGTGCACGGTCGCGTCACTGGCAACACCGGACAGGCTGTGACGTGCGAGATGTTCTTGAGCGAGATCACTGACGCACTGAGCGTGTAATGTCCCGCCTGATCCTTCCGAGTCGGTTTCTCGATCAGCCGCAGCAGCCCGTCGAGCTGGTTACGGCGTTTTCGGGCGGCGCTTTTTTTCTGCCGCCGATACATCGGCTTACTGCGGGCGTCGGCGTTGCGCCGTCACGCGTTGTCACGCAGCACGGCGCCGCCGCAGCGTTCGCGCTGGGGACGCTAACCACGCAGGATATCCCGTTCAATCCAAACGGACTGTCCGGAATCACGCTGATCGCAGTGGCGAGATTTGGCGCTTTCGACGGGACCAACCTGCAAGGCCTGCTAACGAACCG
>Ga0214472_10000725_pt1 | contig 39808 bp, 38 predicted proteins | sample RVTome_6_FD_207662 | JGI IMG/M metagenome (GOLD analysis project Ga0214472, IMG submission 207662) | Soil microbial communities from uranium-contaminated site in the Upper Colorado River Basin, Wyoming, United States - RVT140D175 | ecosystem: Environmental > Terrestrial > Soil > Contaminated >...
CAGTATGAATTAAAGGGTAAGTTGATAAGGATTTACCTAAAGATATTGAATAAGGTTTGTGAATTAATTCGTTTGGCTCAAACCATTTTTGTGGTGTTAATACTGAAGCAAAACCGTATTCTATTTTATCGCGTATCGCACTGAGGTTAGGTGAAATAATACCGATCGTTGCCTTTTGATCTTTTTCCAGATGTTGTTTCGCCCAACATGCGGCCGCTATTATTTCTGATTGACCATCTGTTTGCTTGCTGATACTGGCGGTTTCATTTCGATCAGCCACATTAATTTCTTCGACTTCAATACCTGCATCTATTAATGCCTGTTTAAGTTTCAGTTGCTGCGTCGTCAGTTGATCAAAATCATAAAAAATAATTTTATTAATCGTTTGTTTTAATTCTTCAAGATGATTGCCTAGATAATCGGGCAGACTGGCATCATCTAACCAGTGATTTTCCTGTTTTTGCTTTTCGTACAAATCCGTCCAGTTTTTAAAAGCAAACGCATCTAACCAGTGATTTTCCTGTTTTTGCTTTTCGTACAAATCCGTCCAGTTTTTAAAAGCAAACGCATCTTCAGATAAATAAGTTTCTTTCGGAAAAACAGGAACACACCATTCTTTGGCAAGCTGATAAGCCTGTGCTGCCTGTTTTGCTGTCGCGGTAATTTGTAGTAATTGATCTTTATATTTTGAACTGCTGATTATTTCCTGCCATAGCCATTGTTGTTGCAGATTATTCAGCAATATCCGGTTATCTTCGGTACGAAACGAGAGTCGTTCAAAACTACGTTTACACCATGCTGTCCAGGGTAAGCAATCGGGTGTCTGCCAGGCCTGTTTTCCCTGCGCTATCTGATCTGTCGCAAATTGGTAACGGATATGACGACTTAATCGCTGCGTCGGCGTAAGTATCGTGGCACCTTCGCTAATCAATTTGCTAAAACTACTGTCCATACAAGTTTGAGGCCACCATTGTCAGATAAAATTAATGTGAAGCTGTTTTTCATAGGCTATATACCCAAGATACCTGAAGATGCGGGATTTAGAGTGCGTTTGTTTTTATTCAGAGCGAGGCGCAAAGCTTCCGCGTCCTGCTTACGCCCCTTGCCTACAATCCCTGTAGGCAACGACGCGCATGGCCGCTCCCTGTAAGGAGGAGCAACGAAGCTCTGGATGAAAACAGGTGTGCTATAAACCTGCATTTTCAGGTATCTTGGGTATACACATTGGCATTATAAACCGACAATGTTAGCCTTGTAGCTGAATTTTAGGATAATAATTTTTAGCAGAGGATCTGATGCAAATATCGACTAAATTCGCCCAACTCAATGAAGTTGGCTGCATACCCGTTATACCGACGCGCCAGATTCCAGATATGCTTGATGATGTGCGCGAAAGCCTGCTAATTCGTCCCCGAAGTCTCTCGCCAAAGTATTTCTATGATGAACGTGGCTCAGAGCTTTTTGACCAGATTTGCTCTACGCCTGAGTATTATCCAACTCGCACTGAAAATACCCTCCTGAGTAAACATGCTGCCGATATTATTAGTAAGACACAACCCGAACAAATTCTCGAACTGGGAAGCGGTTATTCTGTAAAAACGCGTCGTTTATTTGATGCTTGCCAACAGATCTCGCACAACTGCACCTATGTGCCTTTTGATGTATGCGAAGAAGTCCTGATCGAAACAGCACAAAAACTTTCTGAAGAATATCAATGGCTCGATTTAAAACCGCTATTGGGAGATTATCATGCTGGTCTGGGAAATTTACCTGTAGCAAAAGGCTCGCATTTGTATGTCTTTCTCGGCAGTACTATTGGTAATTTTGAACAACATGACGCTTCGGCCTTTATTAAAGAGCTCTATAAAGTAATGCGCAAAGGTGATCATTTTTTAATCGGTGTTGACCGGGTAAAGAAAACTGATGTGTTACATGCGGCATACAATGATGCGCAGGGAATCACCGCTGAATTTAATCTGAATGTACTGAATGTCCTGAACAGAGAGTTGAATGCTAATTTTAATATTGATGAATTTACGCACTCTGCCATATTCAATACTGACAAAGAAAGAATTGAAATGCGCTTAACATCAAACAAGGATCAGAAAGTAAAAATCGATGATCTGGAAAAAACGATTCACTTTAAAAAAGATGAAAGTATATTGACTGAAATCAGTCAGAAATATACTTATAACGGCATTGAAGAAATGTTAACTGCTGCAAGTTTTATAATTACTGATCATTATGAAGATGAGAATGAATATTTCTCTTTGGTGTTAGCTTCAAAATAAATTATTCGTTTGCCAGCCACTTACTCGAAATCTGTTCCGCCAGAGCCGGATTGTCGATAAATTTATTTCTATTTCCCTGTAGTTCCTCTATGAGGTTATTACGCAAAATTTCCTGCTTGCTTGGCGGGTCTTCACGATTCCATGTTTTAAGTTGAACGAGCATGTCTTTATCAACCGGTACGCCGTATTCGGTATGCATATAAAAAATTGAACGGGCAATATTGCCGCGTGCTAACGGTCGCGGTTCGGTAACACCGAGATAACGTTCAAAATCGCATTCTTCAAAACGCCAATTCTCGCCTTCAATCATACCAAAGGCCGTGTCGCCTCTTGAAACATTCGTCTCCTGCCACACAGGATACAAATTATGCATATCGGCTTCCATACGCGTAAAGCGTGATGTTGTATCAAGTCGGCATTGGCGACGACTGTTGCAATTCAGGTGTTTCAACATCCAGCTTACCGGATAGATTTGCTCAATAACAAATAAACGACCTTCGGTCAGTGCAGCAGCCGGATCAAAACGAAAGCCACAATATAAGGACCAGCCACCATGCGAATAGAGTTCGTTCCAGAATGTGTTTAAGGCAATTTCGTCGTAACTTTCGACAGGTAAAGTCTCTGCAGAACTATTATTCAGTACACTTAGCAACAAGAAAACCGGGATTATTTTGACTATTCGTAACACGTTAATTGATTATTTTTTATATTATTTAAGATTCTTCTGCCAATCATATACTAGACTGCTTTAAAATGTGAACATGTCCGTATATCCAGACTCTATTCTATAACATGAAAAGATATGACAACATTTTAAGGCACACATCGTGCCAGTTGCTATTGCTATATCTTATAATAAATTTAAGTGGTTGCTCGGATGGCTTGTCACAGCTTGAGCGCATTCAATCCCGTGGAACCTTGCGAGTCGCCCTGATAGCATCGCCACCACTGTATTTCCCCGATGAATCACTGATTCGGGGCTATGATTATGAAATCATCTCCGCTTATGCAACATCAATTAATGCAAAACTCGAAGTAATACGGGCTGAAACGATTGACGAAATTGTGACCATGTTAAAACAAGGCAAAGCCCATATTGGTGTTGCCGGTAGTTTACCGCCTTATCCAGACGATAAAATTTTGAGTGGCAGAGACTATAATGAAGATGAATGGTATGTCATTGGACATCGTACAAACACTTTACCAAAATCAATTGAAGAAGTTACACCAAGTACCATTATTGTTGCTAAAGGCAGTAAACCTTCACTGGTTTTGTCTGACATTAAGCCGGATTATCCCTCACTATTCTGGCTCGAATTACCCAATGCTAGTAGCCGACAAGTACTGGAACAGGTGAATATCGGTAATTTCAAATTAAGTGTAATAAGCGCTGATGTTTATACTTATTATCAATATTTGTATCCTGAAATAAAAGTTGCTTTTACGTTACCCAAAAAATATTCATCACACTGGTTAACTTATAACGATGAAGACAAATCAATTTATAACTCAATGAACGGGTTTATTGATGAATATAAAATAGATGGCAAAATCGAACGAAGATATAACACTTATTTTCGTCATCTTAATGTCTTTAATTATGTCGATATTCTTTATTACCTGGAAAGAATAAAAACTAAATTACCTCAATACAACACTTACTTTAAAAAGGCAGCTATCAATAGCAACTTCGATGAACGCTTTCTTGCCGCCATCAGTTATCAGGAATCGCATTGGGATGAAGAAGCACGTTCGGCTACCGGCGTTAGAGGTTTAATGATGCTGACAAAAGATACAGCTAAACGTGTTGGCGTTGAAGATCGCCTTGACCCCGAACAAAGTATTATGGGTGGCACAAAATACCTGACTATATTAAAAGAGTCTTTACCAGAACAAATTCAGGAGCCCGATCGTTCGTGGATGACATTAGCTGCTTATAATGTAGGACTGGGTCATTTAGAAGATGCGCGCATCTTAACAGAGTCTCAAGGAGATGACCCCGATCTCTGGATTGATGTAGAAAAACACCTGCCAAAATTAAGTGAAGAAAAATGGCACAAAAAAACAAAATACGGTTATGCCAGAGGACATGAGCCCGTCGAATTCATAAGAAGAATAAGATGCTACTACGATATATTGCGTTTATATCAGCAAGAAGAAATTTTGGAGAAACTGGAAAAACCTTTAGAGTTAGATAATTTACAAATATACTCACCGGCGATTTAATACATCGGCATTAATTAATTAATTAACGGCCAGTTTAAGTTAAGATATCATTCGAATTTTCCAACATTAAAATGGTAAGCGAATTGGTCGCAGCAAAATCCCTGGTATCGATAGGCGATAGAAACACTATCGATGAAACGCTTTTCGCTCGTATTGCTAAAGATTTAGCGCATCAGGGCTACAGCATTCGACCTACATCACTACCCGGGGAACTGGCAACTTCGTTATACAACCATCAACAGACTATGAACGCCGAACAGTTTATTAGTGCGGGGACAGGTCGAGGTAATGCTTACTTAAAAAACGAATTTGTAAGAACGGATGAAATCTGCTGGATTAGCGGCGAATCAACCGCAGGAAAACAATGGCTAGACTGGACTAGTGGCTTACAACGTTTTTTGAACCGCCGTTTATTTCTTGGCTTGTTCTCTTTTGAAAGTCACTTTGCTCATTATCGTCCCGGAGATTATTACAAAAGACATTACGATGCCTTCAAAGGTGAAGCTAATCGAGTATTATCAATCGTTATCTATTTGAACCCCGGATGGATAAACACGGATGGAGGCGAGTTGGTTCTCTATAAAGAAGATCAAGATAAAACAGGAATTAAAGTTGTGCCACTGATGGGAACCGTAGTCGTTTTTCTCAGCGAAGAGTTTCCTCATGAAGTGCTACCTGCCACTCGAGATCGTTACTCTATTGCCGGTTGGTTCAGGGTAAATACTTCCGTTTCAGAAAAGGTGGATCCGCCTTTATAGTGCAGGAAATAACGAGTCAACACTTTCCAAACTGTAAGATTATCTTCAACGATAAATAATAAGAGACCTTTGCACGAAGCTAACACAGCTCAGTTTTGTATAAAAATACCAGAGTTCTGTCCGGCTTTTCTTTTATAGGCCTGACTATATTCACTGGCCAGCACTTCTGCTTTTGAGATTTGTCCTTCTGATAATTTTCCGCGTATACGGATTAATGCTTCTTTAACATGTTCATCAACCGAATCATTTGCCAGTAATAACCAGGCATAAGCACGGACATAATCTTTTCCAACACCCTGGCCTTTTACATAACGCACGCCTAACATATGTTGAGCTTTTTGGTATCCTTGTCTTGCAGACTTTTCAAACCATTCACAGGCAAGCGTTTCATTTTTTTCTACGCCTTGTCCATTAATATATAGATGCCCTAATCGATATTGCGCTTTGTTATAACCTGCTTCTGCTGCCATGCGATAATATTTAGCAGCCAATAATTCATTATGGGGTAAACCCAGACTATAGGCATGCATTTTCCCGAGTTGATAATTCGCTTTAGCATAAGATTGTTGTGCGGCTAACAGAAAACATTTTTCTGCCGCTTTGTAATCCTGAGGGACACCTAAACCATTAATATAAAAAAGTCCCATATTAAATTGAGCACGGGCATAACCCTGTTGAGCTGCAAGTTGATGCCACTTAAACGCTTCTTCATCATCCTGCGGCACACCTATTCCACCGCCATACATTAGAGCAAGATTGTATTGTGCTTTGGCATAACCCTGATTAGCCGCTTCCTGATACCAACGTGCGGCTTCTTTTTCATTTGCTTCTGTACCCAAACCTTGAGCCAGCATTAAACCGACATTGAGTTGTGCTTTCATGTGCCCTTGTTCAGCAGCTAGTAGATACCACTTTATGGCTTCAGCATCGTTTCCCGGTATGCCTATTCCTTTAGAATACATATAAGCCAGATTGTAGCGTGCACCGGCATGTCCACGTTCGGCAGATTTCAGATACCAGTTAAATGCCTGTTCGTAATTCTTCTTTACACCTAAGCCATGTTGATAACACCAGGCCAGATTAACTTGTGCAGTAGCATCTCCCTGCTCTGCGGATTTACTTAACCATTCTGTTGCTTCTTTATAATCTTCGGGAACACCAATGCCGCGTAAATACATTTGACCAAGACGCGATTGTGCCTTGCTGGAACCTTGTTCGGCTGCTTTACGATACCAATAGGCTGCCTGCCCATGATCAAGCGGCACACCAAATCCTTGCTCATAAAGATCAGCAAGCTGTAGTTGAGCTTCAACATCGCCCGCATTGGCATCCTTTGTTAATGAAGATACTTCGGTACTCATACAGTCATTATACCTTTGTAGAGAAGACTCATCTGGAAAAGATTATCCTGTATCATACTGTTTCGCATAGTAATTAAATTATTATAGGGTTAGCACCACAAGACTTCTGATAGACTCGCACCATGACAGAAAATACTAACTTGCATAATTATAGCCAACTTGGCCCGGATACTATTGTAAATGCGGTAGATTCACTGGGCTATATCTCCGACAGAAGGGTGCTTGCGCTTAATAGCTATGAGAATCGCGTTTATCAGGTTGGTATTGAAGATGAACTACCCATCATCGCCAAATTCTATCGACCGGCTCGCTGGACGGATGCAATGATTAGAGAGGAACATCAATTCACACTGGAATTGGCTGAGGCTGAATTATCGGTGGTTGCGCCTTTATTGATCGATAACGAAACCATATTCAACTTTGAAGGTTATCGCTTTTCAATTTATCCACGTTTTGGTGGCTATTCACCTGAGCTTGATAACCCTGATCATTTATTACAACTCGGTCGAATACTCGGGCAACTGCATAACATTGGCGAAACAAAATCGTTTGTAGAAAGACCGACAATTACTATTGAAGATTTTGTGATCAAACCAATACAATTTATTACAGAAAATAATTTTATTCCGCGTGATCTGGAAATTGCTTACTCGACATTGACTGATGATCTTATTATTAGAATTAACCATTGCTTTGAACAAGCAGGAAGTTATAAAAGTTTAAGACTGCATGGCGATTGTCATCAGGGAAATATATTAACGCGTGATGAACATTTTTATATTGTTGATTTTGATGATTCACGCATGGGACCGGCAGTACAGGACATCTGGATGTTTTTGTCCGGTGATAGACAATATATGACGGCAAGGCTAAATGATTTTATGGAAGGCTATACCGAGTTTCGTGATTTCTCTGCCAGAGAATTACATTTAGTTGAAGCATTAAGAACCTTACGCTTGATTCATTACGCAGCCTGGTTGGCACAACGTTGGGAAGATCCGGCTTTTCCTATCGCCTTTCCTTTCTTTAACAGTCAAAATTACTGGGAAGAGCACATACTGAGTCTGCGCGAACAGGCATCATTGATGGAAGAACCGCCTCTCGTCTGGCAGAGATATTAAGTATGGCCACAGTAGTTAATACAGAACAAGTGACGACTGAGAACGGCATGACTACAGAAGAAGTAACAGAATATAACTGGCAATATATTCTCAATATCGCCAAACAACATAAACCTCAATTGATATTGGCTAATATCATTGCTGTTCTGGCAACGTTAGCAAGTGTGCCGGTACCTTTATTATTACCGTTATTAGTTGATGAAGTTCTGTTAAACAAACCGGCCATTGTGGTTCATTCTATTAATAGTATGACGCCATCAGCATGGCATGGCCCTGTACTTTATATTCTGGTTATTCTTATTGTCACTTTAGTTTTGCGTCTCTCAGCATTGGTTCTGAATGTATTCCAAACAAGACAATTCACCATCATTGCCAAAGATGTCATCTTCCTCATTCGTCGCACACTGTTGTTACGATTAAGCAGTGTCTCTATGTCTGAATACGAAACATTAGGCAGCGGCACAGTTGCCTCATACTTTGTTACTGATCTTACAACCGTTGATGATTTTGTTGGATCAACCGTTAGTAAATTACTGATTGCGGTTTTAACCATTATCGGTGTTGCTATCATTTTACTTGTTATGCATTGGCAAATTGCTTTGTTAATTTTGTTTGCTAATCCCGTCGTCATTTACTTCACCACCGTCCTGGGTAAGCGCGTAAAGGAATTAAAGAAAAATGAAAATTCGGCATTTGCTATCTTTCAACAATCGCTGGTTGAGACACTCGACTCTATTCACCAGATTCGCGCCAGCAATAGAGAAAAACATTATTTACAACGCATTATTGAGAATGCCAAAGAAGTAAAAGATCATGGTATTGCGTTCGCATGGAAAAGTGATACTGCCGGTCGCTTGAGTTTTGTTGTCTTTTTATTTGGCTTTGATATTTTCAGAGCGGTTGCCATGATCATGGTGATCTATTCCGGCTTAAGTATTGGTCAAATGTTTGCCGTGTTTGGTTATCTCTGGTTCATGATGGCACCGGTACAGGAAATTTTAAATATTCAGTATGCTTTTTATAATGCCAAGGCTGCATTAGGACGTATTAATGAATTGGTAAAACTAAAACAGGAACCGAACTATCCGCATATTGTTAATCCTTTTGAAAATAAAAACACAGTTGGCATTACCATTTCTGATTTGCATTTTGCCTACGGTGACGCGATGGATGTATTAAATGGAATTAATCTTGAAATTGAACCCGGTGAAAAAGTCGCATTGGTTGGCGCAAGTGGTGGCGGTAAATCAACCCTGGTACAAGTGTTAATTGGTTTATATCCTGCCAGGAGCGGCAACATATTTTACGACGATGCACCCGTAACAAAGATTGGTCTGGATGTGGTACGAGAACATGTCGCGACGGTTTTACAAAACCCCGCTTTGTTTAATGACACTGTGCGAATTAATTTAACACTGGGACGTGAACTCGAAGATAAAGACTTATGGCATGCGCTTGAGATTGCACAATTAAAAGAAACCGTAGAGCAACTACCCAACAAACTGGATGCTATTGTCGGACGCCAGGGAATAAGGCTATCCGGTGGACAGCGCCAACGCCTTGCAATAGCACGCATGGTATTAAGCGAACCGAATGTAGTGATACTTGACGAAGCAACATCCGCTTTAGATGCAGAAACAGAATATCATTTACATGCCGCGCTTGCTGATTTCCTGAAAGACAAAACAACCATTATTGTCGCGCACAGATTAAGCGCCATTAAACAAGCGAATCATGTTTATGTATTCGAAGCCGGCACCATAGGCGAACAAGGCTCACACCGGGAACTACTCTCTCAAGATGGACTTTATTCAAAACTTTATGGTGTAAGACAATCGCATTAGTATGACAAGATGTATTTTATTGGAGATAATTATATGGAATCTTTCCGTATAACAGAAACAAGGAAAATAACATTATGATTAAACACATGGAAAAACAAAAACTTAATGTAAATTCAAAAGTGACCCAAAAAATTAATCGGGTTTCCTGTTAATAATACTGTTATGCCTCAAGTTGAGAATGATTAGCGAAACGCAAAAAAGATATATTATTTGGCAAAATCGAGCTTTTCAATTCTATCTCGCAGCTCGTTTACTATATAAAAATGAGCAATATTCTCCAGCCGCTTTTTGTTCAATTCAAGCACTCGAATCTTTAATGAAAGGGACATTGGTTTACTGGGACAAAAGTTTTAATCCTAAAGCTGCAAATCATAGTATTGCCAGTATGTTAAGAACAATAAAAAATAAAGTAAAAAACTACAATGCTTTCGTTTGTCCAACATATTTCTATGAAGATCAGCGGTTTCAATTAGTAACAAGATATCCTGCAAACGGAAAAGGTGTTTTGATTCCAGGGTCATTCTTAAATGACCTTGATACTGCATTTAGTAATTTGATAATGTTAGTTCCGTTTCAATTTAATTCACGTCTTAAACATGCTCTTTCTGGCAAGAAAAAGACAGATTTAAATATATTGAGACACAAAAACAATCAGGTTCGTGCTCTTAGAAAATATTTGAATGTTAGGTTAACGAAATGAGGCATAATAAAAATTTAAATTTAATCATATCTCTTATTATCATGCTCGTATCGAGCATAGTTCATGCAGATGAGGATAAATACAATATATGCTTTGCTAATGGCTACTTTGCCGGTGAAGATGATAAATTCATGATTGGGATAGCTACCCAAATTGCCGTTGATAAAGGCGTTTTAAATGAGCCAATATGCAAATCTGCACATAAAGAAGCATATGAAGTTGGCGTTAAATTTTCAACTACTGGCAAATATGACTCAGAACAAGAATTAAAAATTATCAACTATGCATCCGAGTTCAGAAAAAAAGTTAACAGAGCAATAATAAAATTAATTGAATAAAGGCATAACAAATCATTCCAGCCGACTGCTTACGCAGCCGGCTGAATTCAAACGTTAGTGAAGGGGGTCAAGCCTGTTGTTTAATAATCAATAGTTAAGTGTCAGGCACGTTTTATTGTAAACAATTGATATTGATGTAGTTGAGTATTATTTTTGTACCCTGACTGCACTACGTCTGCCGTAGGTAAGCTCAAAATGGAATTGGAGAAATTGTTCAGTTCGGAACTAAAGATTCAACTTACAGGCGAGCCGTAATGCATAATCTGGCGCATGAGCAGGAGCGTTAAGTCTAGAATAGAACTTGACGCCGTAACCTTTTGGGTTACAATCTGTCTTAATGATAATTAGCTTTATGCACAAGGGACTCGAGAAGTTTTATCGAACAGGTAAAACTTCTGGCATTCAGACCGAGCACTCCAGGCGTTTAAGGCTAATTCTTACAAACCTTGATCAAGCAGAAAGACCTGGTGATATGAATTTACCAGGGTTGCACCTGCATGAATTAAAGGGAAATCGAAAAGGCATTTGGTCCGTCACGGTAAGTGGTAATTGGCGCGTTACCTTTCGATTCAAAAATAAGGATGCGGAAATAGTCAATTATGAGGATTATCACTAATGAGTATGTATAACCCGGCTCACCCCGGCGAAATTCTCAAAGAGTTAGTCATTGAGCCAACTGGAGTTACAATTACTGACGTCTCTGAGCACCTGAATGTAAGTCGAAAAACTTTATCCAAAGTGTTAAATGGTCGTGGTGCTATAACCCCTGAAATGGCACTTCGTTTAGAGCTGGCATTCAAAAATCCATCCGCCGATCACTGGCTTAGGCTTCAGAACGCTTATGACCTTTGGGAAGCGCGTAAAAAGAAGTCAACGCTGCAGGTACAGCCCTATAAATTTGCATCGCAGGCTTAGCACGGCCAGTCACCGGACAATAAAAAGAATAAGTAGGGTCAGATGAAACCTACCCCACTTATTTAGCACGCATGGTATTAAGCGAATCATGTTTACGTATTCGAAGCAGGCACCATAGGCGAACAAGGCTCACACCGGGAACTACTCTCTCAAGATGGACTATACTCAAAACTTTATGGCGTAAGACAGTCGCATTAGTATGACAAGATGTATTTTATTGGAGATAATTATATGGAACCTTTCCGTATAACAGAAACAAGGGAAATGACTAATGGGTAAATCAATTGAAAATCAAAAACCTGACAAGCCATCAAAAATAACCCAAAAATTAATCGGGTTTCCTGTTAATAATGATTAAACGAACCCTTCCTTTTAATCATACTGTTATGTTTCTGGGAACTGAGTCATAGATTATGGTCACACCAAAATTTGACGAACATGATCGCCGAAAGGTTATATCCGAGGTCGAGAAACATTTCGGGGTTTCCTTATCACGCAGCGGATCTCGTAGAAAGGCACTGGCAAGTGAAGAAGGTAAGTCGTTCTGGATATTCGGCGGTTATGATAACTGGCATGGCATACCGCCAGATATGATTAAAGAAGAAGAAAAAAGAAATACTGATGGCGTACTTGTAGTGGCTAAACGATATGCGAAACGTATCGATGTCTATGCTGGCCCGTTAAAACCAATGATTGAGAAGAAAAAGTCATTATCTCAAACAAAAAAGGGTGATTATCAATTCAATATCCATATTCGTGGTAATCACCTATTCATTAAGGAAATCCCTGATTTATCCCTACCGAAGTTGGGGGCGGCCGTATACTCCGGAGATGAAAAAGGCTCAGATAAAAAGTTAAATGAGATAAAATCTTTAATTGACAAAATGTCACCAGATGAGCGCAAGGAATTTATAAAGGGGCTTTCCGATGATCAAGAAACATAACAAACGGCTCAAGCACGACGCGCAAAAAGCGCGCGCGTCTTAGCCGAGCCGTTGTGCTTGACACTCCATTCCGACTTCATTTCTTTACTATGGCGTAGTACAGTGTAGATAAATAAATATTGTGCGAGGGGACTATGACTACATCTGCAGAAGTTATTGAAACAGAAGCACTTTCTCTCCCCATAGAGGATAGGACACGGTTGGTAGTGCATCTGCTGGAGAGCATTGAGGAACGTCCCGATGTTGACCCCCGACAGGTGGAACATGCCTGGCTGACCGAGGCCAATCGGAGATACCAAGCCTACCTTCGGGGTGAAGAGCAGGCAATTCCTGCCGAAGACGTATTGTCGGATCTTCGGACAGATGATCGTTGAAACCAGTCCGTTTCCTTCAATCCGCACGCGAGGATGTTCGACGGGAAAAGTCCTATTACCGTAGGATCAATCCGGAGTTAGCTCGCAGGTTTCAAACTGTAGTAGAGATCGCGGTAAAAGCTATCGCAAGTCAGCCGTTGGCAATGCAGGTTCTTGAACATGAAGTACGGCGTTGGCCGCTCGAAACATTTCCTCATGGAGTGCTGTACCGCAATGAGGGTGAATTCATACTTATTCTTGCAGTGTTCCATCCGAATCAGGCTCCAGAGAAGTGGCAAGAACGGGCTCGCACATAATAATTTATGCACTTGAGGGACATCAATAAATTCTTATGGCAATAAGTGAATTTGAAATTAAGAAATGTGAGTAAGGAGAAAAGGGATCAGAGACTGAGCGATCCCACGAATTTCATGGTACCCATTGATCCTTGATCTGATCACTAGCCATATAGTTTTGGCTGTACTAATATGTAATACAAATCACTACACTGAGGCTGGTTTATGAGTATTACGAGTATTCGGATTGCTGACGATGTGGAAAAACCTCTGGAGTCTCTTGCCAAAAAACTTGACAGGAGCAAAAATTATCTTATAAATCAGGCTATTAAAGAGTTTCTTGCGAGGCAGTCGCTGGAGGATTCAAGGTGGCAGGATACCCTCATAGCACTTGAATCCATAAAGGCAGGCAAGTCCGTTGATGAAGCGGATGTAAATGCCTGGCTGAATAGCTGGGGCAGCAAGGATCGAAAATCACCCCCTGAATAATGAAGGTAAGGTATTCACCGGAGTCTATTGATGATCTCCAAAGAGTGGTGGAATTTATAGAGGTGAAGAACCCATTCGCGGCCCGTCGAATAGCGATAGACCTGCAAGAGGGCGTTGATAAGCTGAAGCAATTTCCAAAAATTGGTTTACCTGTTTTGAAAGCTTCCGAACCAGAGCTAATCCGCGATCTTTATATAGGCAACTATACAGTACGCTATCTTATTGCCAACGAAGTCATCTATATATTAAGAATTTGGCACAACAAAGAAAATGAAAAGAATTTATAACAATGCACTGTTTGTTGTCGGACAAATTTTCGCAGGGCTTAAAATTTGCCGCAAAGCGCGGCGTTAAGCATTCACATTAATCTTGATATGCCAGGGCTCGTAGCGAACGCCGAGTCGATTGCCCTGCGGATAACGTAGTTTTAAATAACCAAGTTCAGCTAGTCTTTTATAAACTTCTGTTTCAGTAAAAGAACCTGTGAAATTTAATTTGCCGTAGCCTCTCTGACCTACATCAAAATCACCGTTGCCGTGAAAGGAATAACCCGGAGGCGCAAGTGATCGGGAAGCAAGCGATAGATTGCCTTCACTCTCGTATACTTTATTTAGAAATAACAGGAACTGTTTCATGATACTGCGGATTCCGGAAGTCAGGATAACCTGATCGCCCAGTTCTTTTTTTATTTCTTCAAATAATGCTATCGATCTTTCTTTATATAGATAATTACCACTATACGGGATTTTCACCACATCTTTCTTTTTAACCTGTTCGGTAATTTCTTTTATCGGTTTTTGTCCCAAGAAACCATATCGTTGACCATCTTCATAAAATACATTTTCTAAAAATTTGAGTTCTTCTTTGGTAAATTCACCGACTTTAGGATAGTTAGCAGCCAGTGATAATCCGTCGGTAAAGTTTAAAATATTGAAATTGCCGTGCCCAACCAGTTTCTGTAGACGTCTGAGTCGCATGACTGTCGAGACGAATGTTTGGTAAAGACTATGGTCAAGTTGAACATCATCATCGTGGGGTTTATTAAAATTGTGGATCTTCTGGAGATAATCTTTGAGGCCTTCGTCAGAGCTATAGACGGAACCGGCAAAATAGCCTCTGGTCGTCGTTGCAAATATTTTCGGAGCTACACTTAATCCGAGACAACCAACGCCAAGGGTTTTTAATAAATGCCTTCTCTTCATGCTATTAACCATTATTAGGTCTTATTTTTATATATAATGTCGTAAGCATATCAGCTTTTTCAGCCAGACTAAATGAAGAAAACCGGGTAAATCATTGGTTCTTTTAAGGGGCATTTTTGATGCCGCAGTGCGATATACTGAACGACACTTTCAGTTGAAAACCTTATCTCTTCATTTTTGTTAATATATACATATGTCACTGATTTATTTAGCATAGTTCGTATTCCAAAACGATTATTTTTTTCTATTTGAACAATTTCACATTACTTAAATATTATTCCATGCGTACTCTTTTGCCGATTTTACTTTTAATATGCATTAACAGTGCCTGCCAACGCGCGCCGGATAAAGTATCTAGCCTCACTGGCCTGACGATGGGTACGACCTACTCGGTAAAGCTGATTCTTCATGACAATAATATTGATAAAAACAGAATAAAGACTGATATAGAAGCTATCCTTGCTGATATTAACCAGAAGATGTCGACTTATATTCCTGAATCGGAATTATCTTTGTTAAACCAGACAAATGTCAGCGACTGGCAAGATCTTTCCGATGATCTCTATGCTGTTATTGGACATGCAAATAATGTCAGCGTAATCACAAATGGCGCATTTGATATCACCGTCGGCTCTTTGGTTAACCTTTGGGGTTTTGGTCCTGATCCGTTCACGCACGAGATTCCGGATGAATCACTACTGCAAGCGACGAAACAACACACTGGCTATGAAAAAATAGTCATTGATCTTTTATCAAACAGAATTTCAAAATCTGATCCAGATATTTATATCGATCTATCAGGTATCGCCAAAGGGTTTGCTGTAGACAAGATTGGACTCTACCTTGATAAAAATAATATTCAGAATTATCTGGTGGAAATTGGTGGAGAGTTAATTGGTAAAGGGCTTAATGCCAATCAACAAGCGTGGCAAATAGGTATTGAACAAGCCACGCCACTCGAACGCTCTGTTCAAGGTATTGTTAATCTGACTAATATGGCGATGGCAACTTCGGGGGATTATCGAAATTATTTTGAAAAAAACGGCGTTCGTTATTCTCACACGATTGATCCTGTAACCGGAAAGCCAATAAAACATAATCTTGCTTCTGTGACCGTATTGGATAAATCAACGATGCATGCTGATGCTATGGCAACGGCATTTATGGTGTTGGGTACTGAAAAAACACACGCATTAGCAGATAAATTAGGCATTGCTGTCTATACACTTTCTAAAACAGAAACAGGTTTTGAAGAAAGGTATAATGATTATTTTAAACCTTATCTGTCAAACGAATGAGTGAGATTATTTTTTTATTAATACTGGGACTTGCCATCTGGTTTTGGCAAGATACTTTACGCGCACGCGAAACAGCGGTGTCGAGATCGCGCCGATATTGTCAGGATATTGATTATCAATTTCTGGACGACACTGTTTCTTTAGAATCAATTAAACCGGGGCGTAATTCATCAGGAAATTTTGCATTTTATCGCTATTATCATTTTGAATTCAGCCTTGATGGTCATAATCGTTTTAACGGCACAGCCTATTTAATCGGGCATCAACTACAATCGATACAGCTTGATCATCCTGATGGTATCATTCACGATAGTACCCATTAAATTGTATTGTCAGGAGAATTTTAGCCATGCCTTCATTTGATGTCGTTTCTGAAATTGATCAACATGAATTAACCAATGCCATTGATCAAGCGAACAGGGAAATAAGCAATCGTTTTGATTTCAAGGGAACTAACTCAAAAGTAGAGATGGTTGATAACAGTCTGACTGTTGTTTCTTCATCTGAATTTCAGGTAAAACAAATTCACGAAATCCTTGAAACAAAAGTTGCAAAACGAGGTATAGATACTCGTTGTCTGGATTATGGCGACATTCTTGAGAACAATAATGAAGCCCGACAAATTGTTAATATTAAAAAAGGCGTTGATAAGGAACTGGCAAGAAAAATTGTAAAAATGATTAAAACCAGCAAATTAAAAACACAAGCTGCAATTCAGGGAGACCAGGTTCGTATCACCGGAAAAAAACGTGATGACTTACAGGAAACAATAGCTGAATTAAAAAATGCTAAATTCGATATTCCCTTACAGTACATTAATTTTCGTGATTAATAATTAAACTAATGTCTTATCAATCCACTATTGATTTACACGCACATTCAACCGCATCAGATGGAGAATTAACGCCGGCTGAACTTGTTGAGATGGCTATGCAAAATGGTGTGGAGACACTGGCTTTAACTGATCATGATACTGTTGCTGGACTTGCTGATGCACAAGCCGCCGCTATTCAACATAAAATGACCTTAATTAATGGTATCGAACTTTCTACGCGCTGGGATAATAAGACTATTCATATTATTGGATTAAATATTGATGACAAAAGCAAAACAATGCTTGATGCCACAATTCACCTGAACCAGCTCCGCGAAGAACGTGCTATTAAAATTGGCGAGAAACTTGAAAAGGTCGGCATTAGGAATGCCTATAAAGAGAGTATGGCGCTTGCCGGCAAAGGCACAGTAACACGACAACATTTCGCACAATTTTTAGTCAATAATGATCATGCAAAAAGCTATGCAGAAGTCTTCAAACGTTTTCTGGTAAATAACAAACCCGGTTATGTATCTGTTGCATGGCCTGGTCTTGCTGAAACAATTAATAATATTAAGGTCGCGGGTGGTATTGCTGTTATTGCTCATCCATTACGATACAGGTTAACGGCGACAAAGTTACGAAAACTGATTTCTGAATTTAAAAACTCAGGCGGCAAAGGGATTGAAGTGGTGACGGGGAATAACAATAAAGATGAAATTACAACTGTAACGAACTATGCAAAACGATATGACATAGCAGCATCATTGGGCTCTGATTATCACAATAGTAAAACACCGTGGGCACAACTTGGAAAGCTGACTACAATACCTCAAGGACTTACGCCTGTATGGGAATTATGGTAAGTAAGAACAGTCGTTATTTCTCAACTTCTTTTAGCAAGGTGTCTATTTCAGACGAAAGCGCATGATCATGTAATTTTGATATTTGTTTTGATCTTTCTGCACGAGCATTTGCCTGCTCAATTAATCTTCGCTTTGCATTTTGAACTTCCTGGTTAATGGGGGTTAGTTCATTTCTAACCTGTTCACTTAACCATTCTTTTAATTCATTATTTAACTTTTCTTTTTTCCCGTCTTGCGGGTTTTCAGCTTTGGACTCAATAGGCTGAAACTTATTTGATACATCATTTTTCTTAAGTTCGTTCTCAATTTTTCTAGCCAGATACTCTTGTTCGGCAGCTCTTTTTAATTCTCTTATCTTCTTTATTTCACTTTCTTTCCATGCATAAAATTCCTGCATTTTCTTTTCTTCTTCCATCAAACGTTTGTTTATACTCTGTTGAATATTAAGCATCGTTTTTTCCTGTTCCTGACGATTCTTATCAACTTCTTCATGTATTAAACGTTTTTCGTCATTTAATTCTTTTTGCATTTTTTGTGCTTGTTGAATCAGTTTATTTGCATTTTGCGTTTGCAAATTAATCCGCTCTCTTTGTATTTTTAATTTTTTTTCAGTGTCAGAAATAACTGAATTTTTTAATTCTGAAGCAATATCCTTTACATGCTCTAATTCCTTAAACTGTTTTCTGATAAAATCCAGTTCTTCACGTAGCTGTTTCATTTCATCGTGGAAAGTACTATTTAAAACATGTTCATCATACTCTGAACCTTTATCATTTTTAAAAGGTACGACATTGTTGGCCGAAGGTTCTTTTTCAGTTTTTGTTGTTTGTTTTTCAACTTGTTCTATGTCTTCTTGACGAATTAGATGCTTTAGACCTTTATTTAAATGAAGGACATCATAGCCATGTTGGGCAAGAACATAAGCTGCTATAGAGCTACGGGAAGCTGTGTCACAACAAACAATATACTGCTTCGACGTATCCAGCTTATTTACCTGTAAACGAAGCACGTTTAGAGGAATGTTTAAACTGCCCTCTATTGCATAATCCTGATATTCATCCGGGTAACGGACATCCAGCCAAACAGCACCTTTGCTTGTCAAATCCTGCGCTGAATTAAAATCAACTTCCTGCAATATCGGATTAAGAATTAATTCCTTAAAGTCATCCTTGCCCAATTGCATTAAACGTCCGTCTGTTAACATAGTAACCGAGGCATTTCTTTGTAAATTAGCAATAATTGATTCTTCACCAAAGGCATCGCCTTCTCTTAATTCAGTTAGCTTGATATCTTGTGACGTTGGCGTGGGTTTACGACTGACAGCGCAACGTCCTGCTTGAATAATATAATAGTAATCACCATCATCACCCTGATTAATAACAACATCTCCTTTTTTTACATCAAGTGATTCAATTCTTGAAAATATCTTTTGAATATTTTCAACTGAAATATTTATATAAAGCGGTGACCGTAAAATTCGGCTCATCCAGTCATCCGTATCATCATTGATTTCATTTACTTCAACACCGCTACTCATAGATGAATTATCAATTTTATTTCCAACTAATAATGAATCAAGAAAGGTTCTGTTAATAATCAATACCAAAGAGTCTACAACTGCTTTAGCTGTGTATTGGCGTGGTTGAAATTGTGCCAGGGGGTAGCGCGCATCATCTGTTCCGGAAACAACATGAAAATTTGTGCTATTCATTGAGATGAGTTCCAGCTCACCCTTCAACAAATAATAAGCATACTCATCATTGTCACCTTCGTTGAATATAATATAGCCTTCTGCAAATGATTTTATATTTGCACTGTCAGCGATTATTCCAATAGAATCTTTCGATAAGTTACTTATCGGAACTAGCGATCTTAAAGTCCTACATAATTCGATGTCTGATTGTTGAGCCATAAAAATTTATCACTTCCATACATTACCGTTTTAATTCTTTTTATAATTATTGTTCCTTATATATAGGCTACTTATTCCATTGTTAATACGAGGAAAGCCTTAATCTGTGAACATGCTCACAAGATTAGATGCTTTTAAACTATTATTTTCATATTTAAAAAATATTAAAAATATATTTCACATGAGACCTTTGCACGAAGCTAACACAGCTCAGTTTTGTATAAAAACACCAGCGTTCTGTCATTCTCGCGCAGGCGGGAATCTAGTCGAATCAAATACTTAACTGGATTCCCGCCTCGACTTTGTCTCCTGAGTCGTTCTCGGTCTCTGTTCCTGACTCGACTCTACCGATTACGTCCTGTAATCGTACCTCCTGCGTCCATGCAGTCGTGCGCGGGAATGACGATAGTGCCAGGGTTTTAGGTTAAATAAGCACTCGTGCAAAGGTCTCCACATATATTTCAATATTCGTCGTTGTTGAACGACTAATAACATAAAATATCTATAATAAATTCTTCTTTTTTATCCGGGCTAACGGCTTAAATTAGCCGTATCTACTTGATTTAAATGCTCTTATTTAATAACTCAACTCTTTGGCACGTCGCTTGCGATATCCAGACATACTCAACCCGGGAGAAAACCTGTGTCTGCGATGGAATTACTAGCGATAGATGAAAAAGAAAAAGCACTTCTTTGGGAAATCTTTCTTTATGAAAAGATGCTTGATGATAATGAAGAAATGTTGCTTCATGATTTGAGTTGTTATGAAGAAAGAATTCGCTCAATCGGAAATGCAAAAACAAATGTTGAGATTGGTTTGCTTACGCTCTATATGAAACATATTAAAAATATAAGATCGTTACTACTAAGTCTTCAGAACCATAGACATGAGACCTTGAATAAGCAGATAGAAGATTTGTCGACTAACCCGACTTCCGAATCTTAATAGTTACTCGGCGAATCTATCCTGTAGATTGAATGCTAGTTCATTCATCTTTTGACTGGCTAATGGAGAAATTTTGCCAAAGCTCACGACTTCCCAACCTTTGTATCCCGACTTAGCTGCATGCATTGCAGATTTTTCATACTGCTTTTGTTTAGCTTCCGACCAAATTAAAAAATCAGCTGTATCAAAAAATACAATCTTAAGTGAGTCAGTGATAATTGCTGTCTGACCTTTGAAATTATAAAAAGCATTAATGTTTTCTGTTTCGTTATGATATCGCCATAGTGCTTTGCTTAATCGTTCGAATAGTGATGCCTGCAATTCATTATTAGCCGTTAGTGCCAGTTCAATAAAATTATCCTGCCTTGAGACTTTTTCAAACTGTGATAAATATGCCGTTATTACCGTTTTATTTGTTGGGGATAATACAGGGTGTTGAATAAATTTTTCAATTAACGCCGCATTTATACCGATTCGGGATAGCCATTCGCTATTATGATAATTCAATTCAGCAAGCGTTCTGTTCTTGATTAAATATTTTATTTTCAGATCCATCTCATCAACATTTGCAACATCATTGCCAAGACCAACTCCGGCGGAGACTTTGCCTGAAGAGCGTGCGTTTGCAACAGTATTAAGAAACGACTGTACTCTCATGTTACTGGTATACATATCCAGTCCAAGCTGAAAAGCGATATTACGTTTATGTGTTGCGGTTGTCGGATCTTTTGGCTCATAAGATGCCTGTCTATCAGACTGATAGACAAAAGCATCTTCACCGGCAAGCGTAGCATTTAGATTCCCGGCTAATTGTCCGGCTAGATTTGAAGCTGTGCTTAACGGCGTAGTAAGTAAATCCACAGCAGAATCACCGGAGATCCGCAGCTGACTGCGTAACTCACCAGAAAATTCATCATCCTGTTGTTCATAAGTGTTTATAGCTTGTGATATTGTTTTAATTTCATTCACCCGCTTCTTTAGCAAAGCAAGTGAATAAATATCGTAACGTCCAATATCCGATTCAACAATGAAATGATAATAATCGTTATTAAGTTCGACCGAATCAACTCGATGATAAGTCGAAGATAAATATTCCGAGGATAAGACAGTATTACTATTAACCACAGGATAAGATTCATTACCTTCAGCCATAACAATGAATGAAGATATGAACAGGCTTATAAACACACCTGACTTGGGAAATGTTGCAATCATCTTTAATCTACACAAATAGCAAGTCGACAAAGAAGCGTTATCAAATTTTACCGTCGAGTCCCATTTGATAATACTTATGTACTATTTCTTCCTGATTTTCCAGCAACCAGTCAATATCAGGTTCATTATTCATTGCTTTATGAATGGCCATAGCTGTTGCCTTACGATGAATATCAAATAATATTTTATGATCCAGATCATCAGCGGTAGCGACTAATGGATTTAACCAGACTGAAACAATGATACCTAAATCATTCGCTTTTTCTTTTGGGATGTCGCCACTTCTAACGGCATCAAGCACACCATTTGCAATAGCGCCTTGTACTGTTCCCATAAGTATATTGGTATATCGTTCTTTATTAACGGTAACTTTACTGACCATCAATGTTGCCGGCTTTACCATAATGTCCGTATTCATGATTGCTAATACGCGCGAATGGCCTTTAACCTGATCCCCGATTAAGGTCGCAAAAGCATTACCTACCGGCCCATCAAGTTCGCCAATAACAACTTCCGGTTCCGCCGCTGTTCCAGGGGGACCACCGGCAACTAAAGCTTCGCCAACACGCATCACGATACGTTCGCTCATATTCTAATACTCCTTACTCTTTATATATATTGGTAATTAATGTGATATGAAAAACAGATTATTAAAGGCTGACAAACAACAGCAGATAGCTCTAGTCACTTTTACCAAGTTGTTTTGATATATCATCAAGTAGATTTGCATTTGCATTAGCTGCATTTTTCTTGGCTTCTGCGGCTTTTAGTTTAATGCGTTTCATCATATCCGCTTGCATCTGGACTTGAGTGATCGAAGCTGCCTCTTCTTCCTGTTCATCTTCGAAATCCTCCAAATCTCCCTCTATTTGGGCACGCAACGCTTCTTCCTGTTTTTTCTTCTTAATCAGATCTTCTTCATTCAGTTGTTTGGCCGACTCGGTTAATTTCTCTTTGTGTTTGGCATCTTCAATTTCACGTTCAGCTTCGACAGCCTTTTCTTCTGCTGCTTTAATCTCGCTTTCCAGTTGAGCACGCTGTTCCCTGGTATTAGTCGAATCCATTTGTTTTTCTTTTAGTAGTTTCGACTGTTCCAGAGCTTCTTTCTTCATATTTTCAGCTTCCATCCTGGCTTGCTGAATTTGCTTCATCGCTTCCTGAATTTTCATGGCTTCTGCTTCGAGTTTCTCGCGTTCCGCCTTTAACTTCGCTTCCTCTTCTGAGCGAGCCTTGTCATGGGACATTTTGTACTCTTCGATTATTTTCGCTGCTTCTTCTTTAGCTGCTGCACGTACAGCTTCAGTGGCTGCCCTTTCTTTTTGTAATTCTTCGAATTCTTTTGAATTACGTTCATACTGCTCGGCCAGTTTTTTACGTTCTTCTGCTATCTGGACTTTGGCTGCAGCCTGTAATTTCCTTTCCGTTTCATCATCTTCCAAACGTTTCTTTTCGACTTCTTCTTCCAATCGTTTTTTTGAAGCTTCAACTTCTTCCAATTGTTTTTTTGAAGCCTCAGCTTCTGCTTTAATTTTCCTGGCTTCTTCTATTTGCTTTCTTGCAATCTCTGCCTGTTGTTCCAGTTTTTCGCGCTCTTTGCGAATATTTTCTTCTGCGGCTTCTTTTGCCTTCTGCAACTTTTCCATGTCCTGGGCATTTTTGTTATAAATTTCCTCCAGTTTTTTCTTTTCCAGTTGCATATGTTTGTCAGACTCTTCTTTCATCTTTTTGAGTCTGGCTTCTTCATGCTCAGCATTCTTTTTAGCCTCAGCCGCTGCCAACTTTCTTTGCTGCTCAATTTTTATTCTTTGTTCTTCTAGTTTTTTCTTGTTCTCTTCATGTTCTTTTTTCTTTGCCTCTTCAGAATCAACTTTTGCTGCTTCAACGTCAGCTTTAACTGCAACATCAGGTTTTGGAGCAACTTCTACTTTTGCTGCCTGCTTGACAGGCTCGGGTTTAGGCTCAGGTTCAGGTTCAGGTGCTTTTGGCACAACCGTCTGCACGCCAATCGCTTCCGGATTATTAACCAAACCACCTTCCAGATAGGTGACATCGAAACCGCGTTCCGCCAACAGGAATGTACCTGTTGAACTACGTGCACCGGAATCACAATAAAGAATATAAATTAGTGCAGGATCAAGTTTATCTATTTGCAATCGCAACGAGTTCAAAGGGTAATTAATACTACCTTCAATTGACGATTCCTTATATTCATTTGGAAAGCGTACATCTAGCCACTTCGCACTACCTTCATTAACCAATGCTTCAGCTTCATCAAACTTTAAAGATTGTAAGGTTGGGTTTTTAACTAATTCGACAAAAGTATCTTTCGCCAATCGCATCAAGACACCGTTAGTCATCATTGTAACGGTGGCATTACGTGTAGATTCAGAAATCAGAGCTTCTTCTCCGAAACTGTCCCCTACTTTAAGTTCAGCAAGTTTGACATCTTTACTTTGCGGGGATGGCTTACGGGATACAGCACAACGACCTTCTGAAATAATATAATAATGTTCTCCAGGATCACCTTGTTTAATCACTACGTCATCTGCATTAAACTCAATAGGTTCAAGCAAGGCAAATAGTTGATGAATGTTAGCCATCGGTATGCGGGAAAATAATTCTGACTGTAGCATCATCGTCATCCAGTCAGTATCATCATCAACTCCATCGACTTCATCAACTTCCATTACTGTTCTGCCGCCGGTCAATGTCGGATTAAGCGTGCTTTCCTGGGCGAGAACCATCAGTTGATCGAGATTTTTACGCTCTACCAGCAGAACCTTTATTTCGCTCTTGGCTTTTACAGAAAATTGTCGTGGTTGTAATTGAGCAAGTGCATATTTAGCACGGTCACTGCTGCTTTGAATGACGCTATCTAGCTGGTTATTTTGTTGTAACTCAACCTCACCTTCGAGTAAGTAATAAGAATAATCATCCTTATCACCTTGTTTGAAGAGAAATCTTGATTTTTTAACTTCCAGAACCTGGGCTCGTTCCAGCAATTTTGTCTGGAGATTTGGCGGCAATTCATTAATTGGTACTAGCTCTTCAACCCGCTTTCGGAGCTGCTCGTTAGTTTCTGACATCGTTTTTAGAATTATTTCAGGTAGTTACTATTATTATTTTTGATCAATCCTGACCAGGCCTTATCACATTTTAGACCTAAATTTACAGGATTTCAGCTACATTGAGTATTACATGATATGCTTGGATTGTCAGCCAGACAGTCGAAATTTGGCTCATGATTTTGTCGCTGAGAGCATAAACAAACAGACCTTTTAAAACTATGCTATACGAGCTATTCAACCCTGAAAATACATTTAACCTGGATTACCGAATCCTGCTTACCGTTGGCGTTCTGGTATTTTTAAGCCTGGTATTCCTGATATCGGCTCTCAAACGCTTTATGCGCGGAAAACCTTTAACCGCAAGCATCCAGGGTCTATCTGGATTATCCCTCTGTCTTGCAAGCTTATTATTTCTCTCGATTGCAGCAAACCTGATCAGCTACGACCGTCTGACTTATGAACAAGACATTGCTCAATTGAAGTTTACCCAGCTTGGCGAACAACAGTTTCAGGTCGAAATCGCTTATCAAAATGAGAAGAATCCGGATGTCTTTTTAATAAGTGGTGATGAATGGCAAATGGATGCCCGTATTATTAAATGGCATGGCTGGGCACAACTATTGGGACTGAATGCACAATACCGTCTGGAAAGATTCAGCGGCCGCTATAGTGATATAGAAGAAGAGCTGAAAAAACAGCGCTCTGTTTATGCGCTTGCTTCAAAAGATGAAATTGATTACTGGAAACTCATTAATGACTATAAAAAATGGTTGCCCTGGGTCGATGCTTATTATGGTAGCGCAACTTATTTACCCATGTCCGACAATGCATCCTATTCAGTTTCGTTAACACAATCCGGTTTAATTGCTCGTTCACTTGATTAACTGCGGTTCTTGCGCAGTTTGTATACGACTATTTGTTTGTATATCTCCTTGCAAAAGTACTCCATTTTAGCCTATATTGCACCGCAACATAAACTTGGCGAGATTTACTGTACGCGATTTAGTTTGGTTTTCTCCAATGTGTGAATTAATAAAAAGATGGATACAGCAGAGTTAAAAAAAACAGCCCTTTACCCATTACATATTGAACAAGGCGCATCAATGGTGCCGTTTGCCGGTTATGAGATGCCCGTGCAATATTCAATGGGAATTAAACAGGAGCATTTACATACTCGTAAACATGCCGGCCTGTTCGACATATCACACATGGGACAAGTTAAGCTGACCGGAAATGATGCCAGTCGAACTATGGAGTCACTGACACCGGGCGATATAGAAAAATTATCCCTGTACTCACAACGCTATACCGTGTTTACCAATGAACATGCCGGTATTATTGATGACTTGATGATCACTAATGCGGGCGAATATCTTTTTGTCGTGATCAATGCAGCATGTAAGGATAACGATATAAACTATTTGCAACGTCATTTATCCGGCAACTGCAAGCTTGAAGTGTTAAGTGACTTTGCCCTGTTGGCTTTGCAGGGGCCGCAGGCGGCGGACGTCCTGCAACGATTTTGTCCTGATGCAAACAAACTCACTTTTATGACTGGCGGGCAATTTAACTTAAATGGCATCAGTTGTTTTATCAATCGATGCGGTTATACCGGTGAAGACGGATTTGAAATTTCTATTCCTGCAAATCAGGTGGAAGACATTGCACGATGTTTATTAGCAGAAGAAGAAGTTGAATTAATTGGTCTGGGCGCACGCGATTCGCTTCGCCTGGAAGCGGGTTATTGTTTATATGGTCATGAGCTTGATGAAACTACATCACCTGTTGAAGCCAATATAAACTGGGTTATTTCTAAAGAACGTTTACAAAATAAATCCCTTACTTACCCCGGCATGGAAAAAATACAGGAACAATTACAAAATGGAACAGCGCGTATACGCGTGGGAATTTTATCTGAGGGTAAGGCGCCGATAAGAGAAGGCATATCGATACTGAACGATCAGGAAGAAACGATAGGAACGGTTAGTAGTGGTGGCTTTGGCCCCAGCGTCGGTAAACCTGTCGCGATGGCCTACATAAGTAAACAATATGCTGCAACAGGGACTAAGCTTATTGTAAAGGTACGCGATCGCATTCAACACGTTCAAGTAGTGTCATTACCTTTTGTGAAACATAATTATTATAGAACGTGAAAGGAGAATAAAACGTAATGAGTAACACAAAATACAGTAAGGATCATGAATGGATATTAATGAATGGTGATGGTAGTGCTACTGTGGGTATTACTGACTTCGCCCAAAAACAGTTAGGCGATATCGTTTATGTCGAGTTACCCGAAGTAGGTACGCAAGTTAACATGGACGACGATATTGCAGTCGTTGAATCTGTTAAAGCGGCCAGTGATGTTAAATCTCCGGTCGGTGGTAAGGTTTTGGAAATCAATGAAGCATTAAACGATGGACCTGAAAAAGTAAATGAAGACCCAGGCGGAGAAGGTTGGTTCCTGAAACTGGAGCCGGACAATCCTGCTGAACTCGAACAACTTATGGATGAAGAAGCGTACACCGCATTCATTAGTAATCTATAAAGTAATATATATGGGACCTTTGCACGAAACTAACACAGCTCAGTTTTGTATAAAAACACCAGAGTTCTGTCATTCCCGCGCAGGCGGGAATGACGATAGTGCCAAGGTTTTGGGTTAAATAAGCACTCGTGCAAAGGTCTCATATATATATCTATTTTTTATAAATCCTTGCGCTGGAGATGTCAGGCATGGCTCAAAACAAACTATCTTTAGAACAACTGGAGATGCGCGGCGATTTTATTCGCCGTCACATCGGCGCTACGCACGAACAAATAGAAGAGATGCTTGCCTATCTTGGGCTTGAATCCCTTGAGCAGATTATCGAACGTGTCGTACCGGAAAATATAATTTCCCGCGAACCTCTGGCATTACCGGAATCAAAAAGTGAACGCGCGATAATTACCTACTTACGTGATCTGCGTGAACGCAACCGCGTTTTCGTCTCCATGATCGGTATGGGCTATCATGGCACATTAATGCCCGCCGTGGTCAAACGTAATGTGCTGGAAAACCCCGGCTGGTATACCGCCTATACACCTTATCAAGCCGAGATCAGTCAGGGTCGTTTGGAAGCGATACTTAATTTTCAACAAATGATTATTGATCTCACTGGCATGGAGATGGCCAATGCTTCTTTGTTAGATGAAGCAACAGCCGCAGCAGAAGCCATGTCGATGTCCAAACGTGTTACTAAAACAAAATCTGATTTATTTTTTGTTGACCAGGATTGCCATCCGCAAACCATTGCCGTTGTTCAAACCCGTGCCCGTTCATTAGGTTTTGAAATCGTTGTCGGTGATCCCTGGAGCGAATTGCAGGACAAAGAGGTATTCGGTGTATTGATACAATATCCGGGTTCCGGTGGTCAGCTTAAAGATATTCGTCCTGTTGTGAAATGCGCGCATGAACAGTCGGCATTAGTAACCGTCGCAACAGATATTCTGAGTCTGGTGTTATTAACACCACCGGGAGAAATGGATGCCGATATTGTTATCGGTAATTCACAACGTTTTGGTGTTCCCATGGGATTTGGCGGTCCACATGCAGCCTACTTTGCAACGCGTAATGCTTATGCACGATCCATTCCGGGACGTATTATCGGTGTATCAGTAGATAAGCATGGTGATCAGGCCTTGCGTATGGCCTTGCAAACCCGCGAACAACATATCCGTCGTGATAAAGCCACCAGTAATATTTGTACCTCACAGGTTTTACTCGCGATTATCGCCGGATTCTATGCGGTTTATCATGGCGCAAAAGGATTGCGATTAATCGCCGGGCGCGTGCACCGGATGATGCAAATTCTGGCAACCGGTTTAACGCAACTCGGCTTTGAAATAGTAACGGACTCTTATTTTGATACCATCACCATCAAGACACCGGGAAGAGCAAGACGCTTTGCCGCAAAGGCGCGTGAATCACAAATCAATTTGCGTGTACGTGATCAAGACTCACTGGGTATTAGCTTTGATGAAACAACATCAAGACAGGAATTAAAACGTTTATTCCGTGTGTTCGATTCGAATGCTGACGAAAAACTGGATCTTGTTGAACTGGATAAAAATATAATTGAGTGTATCCCGCAAGGATTACAACGTAGCAGTGACTTCCTGACACATCCTGTTTTTGAAAATTATCATTCCGAAACAGAAATGATGCGTTATATGCGTCGCCTTGCCCGAAAAGATATTGCCCTGGATAGAGCCATGATCCCGTTAGGCTCATGCACAATGAAGCTCAATGCTTCAGTTGAAATGCAAGCACTGTCTTACCGCGAATTTAGTGCCATGCATCCATTTGTGCCACTTGATCAGGCACAGGGTTATTTACAATTGTTTGAAGAGCTTGAAAGTATGCTCTGTGATTTAACCGGCTTCGATGCCTTTTCCTTGCAACCCAATGCAGGATCACAAGGCGAGTACGCCGGTTTATTAGTGATTCGCAAATATCATGAGGTTCGAGGACAAGCACAACGTGATATTTGTTTGATCCCGGCATCTGCACATGGGACTAATCCAGCCAGTGCAAAAATGGCAGGAATGAAAATCGTTGTTGTTGCCTGTGATGAAAGTGGTAACGTCGATATCAATGATCTAAAAAGTAAAGCGGAACTACATTCGCAGAATCTGGCCGCATTAATGATCACTTATCCCTCAACGCATGGTGTGTTTGAAGAAGCATTTCATTCTATCTGTGAACTGATACATCAACATGGCGGTCAGGTTTATCTTGATGGCGCAAACTTTAATGCACTGGTTGGTATCTGTCGTCCGGGTAAAATTGGTGCTGATGTTGCACACCTTAATTTACATAAGACCTTTGCTATACCTCATGGTGGCGGTGGCCCGGGAGTCGGGCCGATAGGTGTTAAAGGTCATTTATCACCTTACTTACCGGATCATCCGGTTGTCGGTGGCGTTAATCCTGATGCGGGACCGGAAGGGACAATAGGAACCATCTCGGCAGCACCGTGGGGTTCAGCAAGTATCCTGACAATTTCATGGGCCTATATTGCCATGATGCGTGATAGCGGATTAAGACGCGCAACACTGGTTGCAATTTTGAACGCAAACTATATCGCCAAACGTTTAGCGCCCTACTACCCGATTCTGTATACCGGAAAAAACGACATGGTTGCGCATGAATGTATTATTGATCTACGACAGATAAAAGCATCATGTGGTATTACCGTGGATGATGTTGCCAAGCGTTTAATAGATTACGGATTTCATGCACCAACAATGTCATTTCCGGTTGCAGACACATTAATGATCGAACCGACCGAAAGTGAAAACAAACGTGAACTGGATCGTTTTTGTGACGCGATGATCAACATTAGAAAAGAAATTGAAGCGATAGAAAAGAATGTTGCCGATCCTGAAAATAATGTTTTACGCAATGCGCCGCATACCCACAAGGATTTGATAGCGGAAAGCTGGAACCATCCTTATTCCAGAGAACAAGCCTTTTTCCCTATGCCTGTATTACATCAGGATAAGTATTGGCCACCGGTTGGCAGGATAGATAACGTGCATGGTGACAAACATTTATTTTGTAGTTGCGTTCCAGTTAGTGAATATGAAGACCTGAACTAATGAAAACAGATCAAACACGCTTTTCTCATTTCATTGTCCTGGTAAAATAATTGATATACAAACACCTTCTGCATCTTTCAAATTACTTGCGGATATTTTTCCACCATGAAATTCGGCAATTAATTTTGCAACGAAAAGCCCCAGCCCCAAATGCGGCCCGGCTTCTGATCTTTCGTTGCGCACTGATACCATTGAGTTGAATAATTCATCCAGCATATCTTCCGGTAAGCGAGGACCTGAATTAACAACCTGAATTTCTATTGCTCCTGATTTTTCGATTAAATGAATAAAAATTTCTTTATCCGGGTAAGTAAAATCAACCGCATTTGAAATAAGTTTATCGAGCATTTGAAAAAACAGATCTTTGTTTATACTGAGATTTAAATCTGTTTCCGGTGTTATTAATTTAAATGATTGATTGGGATAGGCCAATTGGTAGCCTTCAACACATTGTTGCAAGAATTCATTTAAATTTGTTTCCTGTTTATCCGATTCCTGTAATGCCTGTTCTAAACGCGCCGCTTCACTTAACCGTGTTAATAATGTTTGCAAGCGTTGCAAGCCTGTATCAGCAGCCTGAAGAATGTCTTTGCGGTTTTCTTCATCCTGCTCGGTTTGCAAACGATCTAATGATGATTTAACAATTGCCATAGGTGTACGCAGTTCATGTGACAAACGACTAGCCATACCTTCGAGATAAATATGATATTGCTGTAAACGTTCCAGCATATTGCCAAAACTTCTGGACAACTCACCAATTTCATCGCTGGAATGGCTAACAGATATTCCGCCTTTTACCTTGCCATATTCATCAATGGCTTCCGTTGTTTCCCTATTAAGCTTAATCAGACGTGAAGATAAACGACTTGCGAAAAGTAAAAGTAAAAAAACAATAGCAAAAAAGATAAGCAGGGTTTTATTAAACAAACCGGCTAAAACCTGTCGCTGCATAATTTGAATATTATTCGTTGTCTCTTCAATCACAACGGCACCAATCACCTTATTATCAAACCAGACAGGAGTAGCCGCAGAAACGATAACTGCTTTGCCATCTGGCGAAGATCGCCATCGAGTTTGTGTCTTTCCAGACAAGGCCTCTTTAACTTCTGCACCCTGTAGTCGTGATGCTCCGGCTAAATCATCCTTAAAATAATCATAAGCAGGCGGCAACAATAATGTATAAAAAATATTAAACGCATTAGCGGGAAATTCGCGTCTCAAACTACCATCACTGGCAAGTACTTGTGCCGATTTATCCAACACCCAGATTCGTCGTCCTTCGCTACGACCTTGCGAATAAATAATAGACTCAATTCTTCTCGATGAACTGATAACTCTTCCCGGTTCATCATGAACGCTTTTGCTGTAAGTACTGATTGTGCTTTTTTTTGTTTTATCCAAATCATGAAAAACAAAACCAAGCCTTTCACCAATTAAATAGGTGGGTATTTTTATTTCAATATTGTATCCCGCTTCGGTTACTTGCCAAACAGCAGATGTATTGGTCAGATTTTTTTTATTGAGCTCTTCCACACCATACGCATCAAGCTCTTCTTCGTAACGGAACAGGCGAATTAATCCCGGTCCACTTGGCGCTAAATAGTCTTTCTGCAAACGTTGATATTGATCCCGATAAATCAAAACAAAATGATCACCATCAATATTTTCTGATTGATCAGGAGCAGAGTAAATCAATTCGTCATCTTCAACCTGAATTAATACATAGTAATAGTGATCATCCTTACTAATAATCAATTTAAAGTTATCTTTGTTTGATGGTGAACCGGAATGATAGGTATCTGACCAATCGATGTACGATTCCCAATCATCAGTATAACCATCAAGTTGAACCGTATTATTCAAGCGATGAACATATAAGTTGTTTTTTTCTTCATTAAAACTCGTATCAAATAATCGTGGTTTGTCATTTAAAGCGCCGGCAACAGCATAAGCTGCATCAACTAACGAAGCTTGCAACGTGTCTCTTAAATAGGATTCCATCTGACGCAAATAGTCATATCCCATATACGGAATAATTAACACGGCAACAGATAGCAGCATTAATTTACTGCGTAGAGAAAATCTTGTTTTCGGGGAAGGCATGTTAAATCAGGTTTTCCATCGATAACCGATACCGTAGACAGTCTCAATATGATCAAACGCATCATCCACTTCTTTAAATTTTTTTCTTATACGCTTTATATGAGAGGTAATTGTTCCATCATCAACATAGATATTTGAATCACCCATGAGTTGCTCTCTATTTTTTACATGTCCAACTCTTTTTGCCAGTGAATGTACCATCCAGAATTCGGTTAAACTTAAATCGACTGTCATATTGTTCCATTTCACTTGAAAGCGTTGAGTATCGATCATTAATTGTTCGTGTTTAATTTGTTCAGACTCGCTTGTTGTTTTTAGTGCCTGCACACGTCGAAACAAGGCTGCTATTCGAGCAAGGATATGCGGCATGCTCGTGTCTTTACTAAGATAATCGTCAGCACCCAAACGTAATCCCGAAATCGTATCAAAATCAGAATCACGCGCTGTTAGAAAAATAATGGGCAAGGTATTGGAAAGTGATCGAATTTCCCGACACAGATCAAAACCTGCTTCAGCATCATCACCCAAACCAATATCCAGAATAGCCAGATCAGGTAATCGCTTGCTTATATTAATCAACGCATCTTGCTTGTTACTACAGGTCACAACTTCATAGCCTTGTGCGCGAATCGCTTTCGCATAGTTTTCACAAAGTATGGGCTCATCCTCAACCAGAATAATTTGTTTAGGCATCTAAACTCTGCTCCGCTTTTATTATTTTCGCTTACTTTAGAGGGATTACTTGCAAATTTAAATAGCTCGACATGCATTGCCATATTCTTGCCACATTTGATCGTCGCATTGCCCTATTCCAACCCTGTCTCTGCCATTTCACTGTTCTTTAATAGTACCCGGTAAATAAACAGGGGAACTCATCATGAAATTTTCGAAAGTATTATTATTCATCAGCTTACTTGGTATTCAATCAATAGCCAACGCTGATGATATACAACACATTGCTTCAGCAAAAGAAAATGCCGGCTTTGGCATCGGTGCCATTATTGGCGGTCTATTAGCCGGTCCTCCCGGTGCAATCATCGGTGCTGCCGGAGGAACCTGGTTTGGTAATCGCGAAACTGAGGCAGATAAAGCTATTACTGCGTTGGAAAAAGAGTTAAACGCAAAAAGCATGGAACTGGCTTATCAACAAAACGAATTAGCTTATATTCGAGAACAATTTAAAGACGAACTTCAGTACGTTGTAAATAGCCAGGAAATTCAATCGCTGGAAAAGTTAAGTCAGGGTATTTCTTACATAATCTATTACAAAACTAACGATGCAGAAATACGCCAGGATGTACGCCCTCAAATTCAACAACTGGTTGAATTAATAAAACCCTATCCACAGATTCAGATTCAAATTGAAGGCCATGCTGATTTTCGTGGTTCAGAAGACTACAACCTGGCATTGAGTAAAAAACGCATCGACAAGGTTCGTTCAGAATTTATTAATGCCGGCGTTTCAAGTAATCGATTGCAAACACATGCTTATGGCGAGCGGCAAACAACAGCAGATAAAGATGATAAGGAAGCTTATGTCTTTGACCGACGAGTCACGATTAATTTAACACTTGATCGCGAGGCATAAGCGCCATGAAATTTAAACAACTTTTATCAGATCCAAAACTACTTCTCACTTGCGTTGGATTAAGCACAGGTTCAATCATTACTTTCATATTATTTATTTTACTTAACAGTATACCTGTCAATGCAGTGGAACAAATCGATGAAACTGTAAACGAAGCAGACATCGTTAATACGCCGTGCTCGGACTCCTGTCCTTCACGGCATAAGGACATCCATGTCCAAAACATAGCTGATGTAGGACAGGGTTCTTTACTTTTCAAACAGGGCAATCAATACAGCAAAGCAGCACAACTGAATATTGATGTTGCGATGACCATTACCGGCATGATCAATCGTGTCGTTGTTACACAAAGCTTCAGCAATACGACAGATAACTGGCAGGAAGGTATTTATGTGTTTCCTCTTCCGGAAAATGCTGCGGTTGATCAACTACGTTTAAAAATTGGTGAACGACTTATCGAAGGTCAAATAAAAGAAAAACAGGAAGCAAAGAAAATTTATACACAGGCAAAGCAACAGGGAAAGCAAGCTGCGCTGACTGAACAGGAAAGACCGAATATATTCACAACATCGGTTGCCAACATTGCACCGCATGAAACGATAAGAGTTGAAATTGAATATCAACAAATCGTGAATTATGACAATGGTGTTTTTTCATTACGTTTTCCGATGGTTGTTGGTCCTCGTTACATTCCCGGGAAACAACATATAGAAGGCTTTTCAGGTATAGGTTGGGCGGTTAATACAGATGAAGTTCCGGATGCAGCAAGAATTACACCTCCTGTATTAAAGCCGGGAAGTGATCACAAAAATAAAGTATCTATAAAAATTAATCTTGATGCCGGTTTGGCTTTGGAAAAAATTGATAGTCCTTATCATGCAATAGAGATAAACAAACAATCTGATCAATATCAAATTGTATTAAAACAGGACACCTACATGGATGTAGGTGGTAGAGTCGAGTCTGGAACAGAGACCGAAGCCACGCTTGCCAATCGTGACTTTGAATTAACCTGGAAACCGGAAGCCAGTGTTGCACCGAAAGCGGCTTTGTTTACAGAAAAAAAGAATGGCGAAACTTACGCCATGATTATGATGGTGCCACCGGAAACAAAAAATGCACAAACCTTAAATCGTGAAATTATTTACGTTATCGATACGTCCGGTTCTATGGGTGGTCAATCTATTATTCAGGCCAGAGCCGCACTTGAACTGGCATTAACCCGATTAAAGCCCGGTGATCAATTCAACATTATTCAGTTTAATTCCTTTACTTCAAAATTATTTAATCATTCTCAACCCGTCAATCAACAAACACTGGAACAGGCATTACGTTATGTTCGATCACTGGAAGCTAATGGCGGAACAGAAATGGCGGCAGCCTTACATGCCGCTCTCGATAAACAAACAGATAACGGCAATTTGCGACAAATCATTTTTTTAACCGATGGCAGTATCGGCAATGAACAGGCTTTATTTGAAATCATTCAAAACAAATTGGGTCGCAGTCGTTTATTTACCATAGGCATTGGTTCTGCGCCAAACTCTCATTTCATGCAACGTGCGGCAAATTTAGGACGCGGTACACACACTTATATTGGCAAACTCGATGAAGTGCAAACACGCATGCAGTCATTGTTTGAAAAAATAGAAAATCCGGTACTAAAAGATATTGCCATAGACTGGATGGAAACCAACATGGAAATCTGGCCTCAAAAGATTACTGACCTTTATCAAGGTGAGCCTTTGCTGATTACAGCAAAAACTAAACATGCACTCGGTGAAATAAAAATAACCGGACAAGTCGCTGGCAATATCTGGTCTTCAAGTTTAAAGCTGGATGGAGGGCAGAACCGAAAAGGGATTTCAACACTCTGGGCGAGAAATAAAATTGCCGGACTGATGGAACAAAAGCGCGATGCTGAATTTGAATCGATAAAACAAACTATTATTGAAACAGCTTTAGAACATCATCTGGTTAGCAAATTTACCAGTCTTGTTGCGGTCGATGTCACACCGGTTCGTCCTAAAGATAAGGAACTTGATTCACATGCAATACCAACGCATTTACCGGAAGGTTGGGATTACAACAAAGTCTTTGGACAACAGTTCCCGGCAACAGCAACTGATGCGCGAATAAATTTTATCATTGGTTTCGTTTTGATGTTGTTTTCTTCACTCATATATCTAACCCGTCGTCATGATTCATACGTTTAAGAAAATAGTATTCATCCTCCTCCCCCTCTGTGGTTTATGGTTCATAGGACAAGGCTCCTATATCCATGCCAAAGCGGTGCTTGCACAACTTCTCCTGGAGACAGCATGGACAGAAACGCTTGAAGGCCAAAAGGAGGTGAAACCCTGGCCTTGGGCAGATACCTGGCCTATCGCTCGTCTAAGTGCACCCGCTTACGGTGTTAGCCACATCGTCCTGGCCGGAGCCAGTGGTTCTTCACTGGCTTTCGGTCCAGGGCATCTTTTTAGTAGCGCCAAGCCCGGGGGAAAGGGCAATGTCATTATTTCCGGACATCGAGATACGCATTTTTCTTTCCTGGAAAATATAAAGAAAGGTGATCACTTTGAACTTCAATCAAATACAAAGATAAGCGCTTATCAGGTCACCGATATACAGATCATTGATAAAACAAAAGTCGATAGCATTCCTGTCGATTCGGAAAATAAATTAATTCTAATTACCTGTTACCCCTTTGATGTCATTCAGGCTGGCGGACCACTACGTTACATGGTGACTGCCGAATTTAAACATTCATTTATTCTTGGTTGAGGAAATATTATGCACGCCTTATTAAAGTCCTGTAATGAAGCTCCCATTACTATCGAACGACAATTAAAATTAATCGAACAGGTTAATCCTGTTTTGAGTCACGAGTGCCGACGACGTTTACGTTATATGCACATGCGTAGCTTTGATTGGGAACAAGGCGGTTTATTATCAACGGTTAAGTTTGTTGATCGCGATAGCGTTGAATATTCATTAGTTGTTGCTGCTGATCATGAAATGAGTGAAGCACGCATGGCAAGATTAACCCTGGACAATGCCATGTCATTAGTTGATCCGGTTTGGGGTGGTGTTTATCAATACTCTACTCAAGGAAAATGGGATGTGCCGCATTATCGCAAAACCATTGCGGCACAGGCGGGACATCTTAGAATTTATTCATTAGCTTATGCACAATTAAAGTTTGATCATTATTTAAATGTAACAAATTCAATTCTGTCTTATATCAATTGGTTTATGACTTCAGATGCTGGTGCTTTTTATGCAGGACAGGCAGACAATATTGCCGGTATGGCACCGAATCAATACTTTTCTTTGAATGAAACTCAACGTCAAATGATCGGGGTGCCTGATATAGATAAACGAATTTTAACTCGTGAAAATGGCTGGATGATCGAAGCGCTAACAACACATTTTGAATATTGTGGTAGCCAACAAAGTTTAACTATGGCCATAAAAGCAGCCGCATGGATCAATGAACACTGCCGGAGAGTGCCTGGTGCGTATCTGACTAATATTATGACGAGTACACCAGTTTATTTATCCGACTCATTGGCTATGGCAAGAGCCATGTTACAACTCTATCGAGCAACGCTTGATAAAAAATATCTTGACTATGCTTGTGAATCGGCTGAATTCATACATAGAAACTTTAAAAATAAATTGTGTGGTTATAACACACGACTAGTTAACGTAAATGATACTTCACCGCCGCGACAAATAGATGAAAACATTTCAGTAACCCGTTTTGCCAATCTACTTTCTCATTATAGTAATAAGCCACTATTCAAAAAAATGACAAAACATGGCTTACGTTATTTGTGTATTCCTGAAGTCGCAACAGCACGTATGGAAGAAGCAGGCATATTACTGATTGATCGTGAAGCATTAACAACACCTCTAACTATTAATATTAACGGAAATAAAAATAATCCTGTTGTTAGCGAATTTATTAATATCGCACACCGACATGAAGGATGGTACAAATTAATAAAATTAGATTCATCGGACACTGTTTCTGCTTCAGTAGAAATAGAAGGATTTAAATCAAAAGCTATAACAACACCGGAAAAACTGCGTCGATTATTAAAAATTCATTAAGCTCTTGACAGCATCAACGAATGAGCAGAAAATCGCGCGCCTATGAATAATCAATCACACATGTATTTTATTTCACTTTGGCAACGTTGTGTGCTGAAGCGTGTCGCCTATCGCCTGTGTGCTGGAGAAAATCATCGTTTGTAATTAATAACAAATTTAAAAGATTTTACGAAAAGCCGCAGGCCACAAACCTGCGGCTTTTTTTTATCTCCATGGATGGAGTGTATGTCGCGAGAGGACAGGAGTCCGTAGCGACCAATTATTTGGAGCAAGCACATGCAATTGATAACAGCATACATCACAGTCGTACTTATCTGGGCTACGACACCGCTTACTATTCAGTGGAGTAGTGAAGCGGGCTTTTTGTTTGGTATATCAAGTCGAATAATACTTGGTGCCACTATTGCACTTAGCTTAATTGTCCTTTTTGGAAAAAAAATTGCGTGGAATAAAAAAGCGATACAAACCTACATTGCTGGCGGACTCGGCATCTTCACAGCCATGATTTGTGTTTACTGGAGTTCGCAGTTTATCCCTTCTGGCTGGATATCGATCATTTATGGTGTAACCCCTATTTTCACTGGCTTACTCGCCATGAAAATATTGGGTGAACGCGGCTTAAGTATGATTCGTTTGTTTGCCATTGTATTAGGCATTATCGGTTTATACGTCATGCTTGAGACTGGTCTGCACTACGGCACAAAGACAACTTACGGCATCGTTGGCGTTTTGGCATCATCGATTTTTTATTCTTTAAGCATGGTTATGGTGAAAAAGATCAATGCCGATATTGACACTTATTCAACTATGACTGGTGGTTTAATTGTTGCTGCCGTCTTGTTTATTATTGTATGGAATGTGTTTGCGGTAGAAGTGCCAACGAATATTCCGATGCGTACAGGCTTTTCTATTCTCTATTTAGCAACAATCGGATCGGTGTTGGGATTTTTCCTGTTTTACTATGTTTTAAAACGGGTTGAAGCAACGCGTGTGTCATTAATTACTTTACTGACGCCAGTTAGCGCACTCTTGCTAGGTCATGTATTAAATAATGAACCGATAAATCATGAGATTATCACCGGTTGTGCATTGATCTTGTCGGGCTTGCTTTTATTTGAATTTGAAAGTGCAATAAAGCGTATAAGTGTAACTTAGAAATTGAAAACAAAAGTTACTTATATTGAAACGCAAACCGCCGCTATATTGCGGCGGTTTGTGAAACGAATAATTATTAAAGATTATTGGAGAACACTGCTGTCCCGTTAATATTTTTGCTATCCCGTAAAACACAGGTACCAGGGGCATTTGAAAGAGCAGGATAATGAGGAGACATGAACGGGCGTCGTTTTTCATGACACGCTGTGAATACCTCCCTGTACGCTCGGTTGCCGCGTCCTT
>Ga0214472_10000726_pt1 | contig 39807 bp, 40 predicted proteins | sample RVTome_6_FD_207662 | JGI IMG/M metagenome (GOLD analysis project Ga0214472, IMG submission 207662) | Soil microbial communities from uranium-contaminated site in the Upper Colorado River Basin, Wyoming, United States - RVT140D175 | ecosystem: Environmental > Terrestrial > Soil > Contaminated >...
GGTCCAGTTCGTCCATTGCCCAGAATGCCAACAGGCTGTTATCAAAATGGTCAATTATCTTACCATGTTTATCTACTTTCCAACTATCTGATAATCGAAGAATCTCGATAATTGGTGTCCTCAGATTTTTCAGAGCTTAGGGGAACCAGGAGATGTCTAACTCGAGGAACATTGCGCTGATCGGCGTTCCCGTCCAATCGGGCGCCGGGCGTCGCGGCTGCAACATGGGGCCGGCGGCGCTGCGCACCGCCGGCCTGGCCGAGTCCCTGGAGGCCGAGGGACACCGGGTTCGCGACGCTGGCGATCTGGATCCGTGCCCCTTCGAGGAGATCGACGTCGAGGGCAACGCCCGCCACGCTGGCGAGACGGCCGCGTGGACTCGGGTCATCGACCGCGCCGGCTATGCCGTTCTGGAGGCCGGTGAGGTGCCGATTTACATGGGCGGCGACCATTCGCTTTCCATGGGCTCGGTCAACGTCACGGCACGCTGGGCGCGGCAGCAGGGCCGCGGCCTGTCGATCATCTGGCTCGACGCACATGCCGACTTCAACACCCCGCAGACCTCGCCGAGCGGCAACGTGCACGGCATGCCGGTAGCCGGGCTCTGCGGCATGCCGGGGCTCGACTTCGTCTACGAAGGCATCGAGCGCGCGTCCATCGATACGCGGCACTTTCACCAGCTCGGCATCCGCTCCGTCGATACCATCGAGCGCACGGCGCTGGTCGCCGAAGGCGTCGACGTGATCGACATGCGCCGGATCGACGAGCATGGCATCACGCGGCTGCTCACCCCGATCCTCGACGGCGTGGCCAAGCGCGGCGACCTGCTGCACGTGAGCCTGGATGTGGACTTTCTCGACCCGACCATCGGGCCGGCCGTCGGCACCTGCGTGCCCGGTGGCGCGACCTATCGCGAGGCGCACCTGATCATGGAGATGATCAGCGACTTCGGCTTGGCTTCGTCCATCGATCTCGCGGAGCTGAATCCCTTCCTGGACGAGCGCGGTAGGACCACGAACCTGCTGGTCGATCTGGTTTCGAGCCTGTTCGGCAAGAAGACCATCGACCGCGCGGCATGACGGCCCCCGGCCCCTTGCTCCAGCCGCCTTTGACTGAGGAAACCATGAAACTGAACGCACTCGCCCCATCGGAAAGGGCGCTCGTGCCCTTCGTCTCCGTCGACAACATGATGCGCCTCGCGCACCAAGTCGGCATCGAACGGATGCTGTCCGAACTAGCGGACTATATCGAAGCGGACTTCAGGCGCTGGGAGCTGTTCGACAAGACGCCGCGCATCGCCTCGCACTCGGTCGAAGGGGTGATCGAGCTGATGCCGACCTCGGACGGCGAGGTCTACGGCTTCAAGTACGTGAACGGCCATCCGAAGAACACGAAGAATGGCCTGCAGACCGTCACGGCCTTCGGGCTGCTGGCCGACGTGGCGACCGGCTATCCGGTGCTGCTGTCCGAGATGACGCTGCTGACGGCTTTGCGGACGGCGTCCACCTCGGCCATGGTGGCCAAGTACCTGGCGCCCGCCGGGTCGGATACCATGGCGATGATCGGCAATGGCGCGCAGTCCGAATTCCAGTCGTTGGCGATGAGGGCGGTCTGCGGTATCAACACCGTGCGGCTCTACGACATCGACCCGCGTGCCACGGAAAAGGTGCTGCGCAATCTGCGCCCCATGGGGCTGAACGTGGTCCCCTGCAACAGCGCGGAAGAGTCGATGGAGGGGGCGCAGATCATCACCACCTGCACCGCCGACAAGCAGTACGCGACCATCCTCACCGACAACATGGTCGGCGCCGGCGTGCACATCAACGCGATCGGCGGCGACTGTCCCGGCAAGACGGAGCTGGCGCCCGCGATTCTGCATCGCAGCGACATCTTCGTGGAGTACCCCGAGCAGACCCGCATCGAGGGCGAGATCCAGCAGCTGGCCCCGGATCACCCCGTGACCGAGCTCTGGCGGGTGATCAACGGCACGGCGGAAGGCCGCAGGAACCAGAGCCAGATCACCCTCTTCGACAGTGTCGGCTTTGCCATCGAGGACTTCAGCGCCCTGCGCTACGTGCGCGACAGGATTGGCGGCACGAGCCTCTACGTCGACCTGGACTTCCTGGCCGACCCGGACGACCCGCGCGATCTCTTCGGCATGCTGCAGCGGAGCAAGGGGCGGGAGGCAAAAGCCCGGAGCGTACAGTAGTCGTAGGCCCTTGCGATCGGCAACAATTTGCAGTCAAGGGGCGGTATTGTACCGCTGATTCACACCGACCATATCGGCGACCTCGATCAGCGCAGCCGCCCGATGGTACGCTGTCGTCTGGCCGACAAGAGGTCGCGCCGCCGATGCCCGATCTATTGCGACCTTCACGACGTCAAGAGAAGCGTGCTCGTAGGCGTCCCTGGCAAAGCGCGTCATTCGTAGGACACACCGTTCAAACGTCCTTGTTCATGCGACGCGACAGATACGCGTCGAGGCTCGGAGCGCCGCTACGCTTCAGAGCGCAATCCAGCCAGGCTTCGCGTTCGAAACAGCAAACCGCGAGCTCCCACACGCAAAACCCTGCTCCGGCGGGCCAGCCGTAGTCCAGCTTGCCGCGATGTCCCTTTGGCGCGCCATAGAGATGATGCTGGACGATGTCCTGATCACTCCACCAGTCCACGAGAACGTAGTCCCCGTTGGCTCCCTCGTGGACGATCACGAAGCCCACACCGTAGTGCCCAGGCTCAACCGCGCTCTGAGGCAATCTCTCGGATGCGAGATTTCTCCCCAGAGCGACGAGCTCGCTTGACGGAATGTCCCCCGACCTGGCGATCCCGTAAATCTTGATGCGCCAACCGCGCACCTCCAGAAGCTCCAGAAAGCGTACTGATCGCGGGCAATATGGCTCGGTGACATCAATCGTCACAGATTCCTCCCCAGTTTGCGAAAGGCGCCTGCACGACGGTGTCGCAGGCCTGGCAGGCGAGCTTCGGACGGCGATGGTGCAGCACCCGGAACGAGGCCGGCACGTAGTCCAGCACCTCCGTGACATCCTCGCCGATGCGGCGCAGGGAGGTGCCGCCGCAGGCTGGACAAACGCAGGGCGCCGCGTGCTCGTGGTCCTCGCGGGGCAGGTGTTCCGGCAGCGGCGTGCGAACCGGGCGCAGCCGACGGGTCGGAGGCTCGCTGTGGCCTGGCGCCTCGGCAGATGCCGCGACCTCGCTCGCCTCGATCTCCTCCAGCGCCAGCTCCAGCTGCGCAATGCTGCGCTCCAGTTTCTCCGACGATGCCCCGAACCGGGCCCGCCGCAGGACGGCAAGCTGGGCCTTCAGCTTCTCCACCAGGAGGTCGCGCGCGTGGAGCTCTGCTTCCTTGGCGGCCAACTCGGCTGCCTGCTCGGCGATGATCCCGCGCAGGCGGTCGGGATCGGAGGGGAGAGGATCGACGGCGAGGGCCATGACTCCTTCTACCGTCGCCCGACTCGGCCATAAAGGCCGCCTATGGAATCATTAATGCCTCGCTCTCATGCCACCCGATCGGGCGGGGCCGTCCAGCGGGGCCGCCGCCAGTCGATGCCTTCCAGCAGCATCGACAGCTGCGCCGGCGTCAGCCGCACCGTGCCCTCGGCCGGCCCGTTGGAGTCTGTCTGGGGCCAGGGAAAGCGGCCACGCTCCAGGCGCCTGTAGAACAGGCAGAGGCCCTGGCCGTCCCACCACAAGAGCTTGACCCGATCGCCCCGCTTGCCGCGAAAGGCAAACACCGCCCCGAGCAGGGATCCGGGCGCAGGTGCTCCTGCACTGCGGCCGCCAGGCCGTCGAAGCCCTTGCGCATGTCGGTCTGGCCGCAGGCCAAGTACACACGGACATTTCCGCTCGGCCCGATCATGCCGCTTCCAGTGCGCCGACCAACCGTTGCAGCACCTCGGCCTCGATCCCCGCATCGACCCGCAGGAGCCGACCGTTGGCGAGCACGATCTCGACCCGTGACTCCGTCGCCGCGCAGCGGCGGCTCGCACGTCGCGGCGGTGCCGATGTCGGTTCAGTATCGGGCTCCTCGTGGTCAGCCAGCGCTACCGGCAGAAACGTCGGCGGCTCCGGCTCGCTCCGGTCCAGCCGTCCCTCGCGCAGCTCCCGCCGCCAGCGGTAGAGCTGCTGCGGGCGGATGTCATGCCGTCGGGCGACCGAGCCGCACTCTCCGATCCCCGCGAGGCCTCCGCCAGCACCGCCAGCTTTTGCTCAAGCGGCCAGTTCCGCCGACGCTCAATCCCGGTGATGATCTCCATCGCGCCCCTCGTTTCGTCACCAATGTCGCAATCAATTGCGAAGTCAGATGCGAAACTTGCGCCCTCACAAGGCGCCGCGCCAGACGGGGTTCACCGGACGCTCACCAACAAAATGACCGGACTTGACCGCGCAAAGTTCGACGGCGTCGCTTGACCGAAACTACGGATAAGGGCAATCTCAACCCAACCGATGACCCGTGCAACAAGGCTAACGCGGTATTATAATAGAGGCGCGCTAATCGTTCGGGCATCCGGGTTTGCGTCGTCCGGCAATATACTCATCCGCCAGCGTATACAGGCGGTCCCGGCCAAAACTATCGTAGTGGCCCGGGCGAACCGTGCGAATGTCGAGTTCCTTCAGGCGCGCCATGCTGTCTAGATAGTCCGGAATGTGGGAATGCCACAATTCATCGAGCAGATGGCCGTCGTAAACGCAGTCGCTGGATAGTAGAAGACCGGTTTCCTCTTCCAGCAGAGCGATCGACCCGGGCGAGTGGCCGGGTACGTGAAGCACTTGAAAGACCCGATCCCCAAGATCGATCCAGTCGCCTTCGTCGACCAGCCGGGTTAGCGGGGCCGGCTTGAGGGTATAGGTCTCGCAGGTGAACCCGTCATAGGGGAGCGCAGAGAAATGCCGCGGTTCGATATAGTCAACGGCCAATGTGTTTTGGCCGGTCGGGGCCGCCATGACCTCCGCCTCCGCCGCATGGCCGACGCGTTCTTCGAACTCCCAATGGCCGCCCATATGGTCGAAATGACTGTGGCCGGCGACGCAAACCACCGGTTTCTCGCCAAGGAAGGCGAGTTCCTTTTTAAGGGAGCGGACGCCCATACCGGAATCGAACAACAGATTGCGGTCACGCCCTTCGACGAACCAGATGTTGCAGTGTACGTTGGGGCTTAGATGGTGTTCCCAGATCAAACGAACGCCGTCGTCCAGGCGCTCCGATCGGAACCATCGATCCGCGACGGGAATGCTGGTCATAGGCCCAGCGCCTTCCGCCTTCGCCGGCTCCAAGTTTGGATAGTTCGATCCGCCGTCATCGCGACCAACGCAATGGAAAGACCGGCAACGAGACCCATGCCGGTATCGCCTTGCCGAGTGCCAGATAGACCGCTTGGCCGAGGCCCTTGGTGCCCCGACCAGGGCGGCGATGACCAGCATCGCGAGGCCGTACATGATGGTTTGATTCAGCCCCAACATGATTGATACGGTCGGGTCCGTACACAAGGCTGGGTTCGAAAATCCGGGTGATTCCGCCGGAAATCGCATTGGCTTGAAACCAGTTTTTTGCGTAAATCATTGAGCTCTACCTGAACACATTGATACAGAAGCGCATTTTCACCTTGTCGCCCGTCGCGACATGACGGTTCAGGCGCCGGTTGATTAAGGCTGAAACACCGGTCAGGCAAAGCGTCAGAACTATGAAATAGCCAGCTAGGATCGGATAAGGAACAAAAGGGTTGAACGTCTTGTCCGCGAAATAGCTGGCGTAATAAAGCGCGTCCCCCATTTGCTGCTTCGAGGGGAAACCGCTGAAGAAGACAAGCGTGGTTGCATGGAAAAGGAAGATAGCTTCGTTCGTGTATGACGGCCAGGCCAGGCGCAGGGTCGTGGGCCAGACGATACGCCTGAACCGCTTCCAGCCGCTCAGGCCATAGGCATCAGCCGCTTCGATATCACCTTTCGGAACCGATTGCAGCGCGCCATAGAAAATCTCGCCTGCATAGGCCGCGCCATTCATCCACAGGACGATGAGCGCGCCAACCCAGGCATTGCTGAACAGCGCCAGGCCAGGGTTGATCTGCTTGAGATTGAGGAACAGGAAATAGCCAAAGAAGAATTGAATGAACAACGGCGAGCCGCGAAAGACGAGGATGAACCATTCCGCGGGTTTGCGCAGGAAGGCGTTGCTCTGCGTTTTTGCCACGCCAAGCGCGGTGGCAAGAAAGAATCCCGCGGTCAACGCCAGAACGCCATAATAGATGTTCCAGATCATGCCCGACCCGATCAGGGTAAATTGCTCGCACAATGTGAAGTCGGTGCGCGGAAGCATGCGTTCGCCCAGGCCGACGGATCGCAGCGCGTAATCCTGGATGGTCTGCAAACAGCTCATGTTGCGGCCCTAAGGCGAGCCATGCCGCCGCTTGTCGCCTGTCCGCGATTCAGGCGTTGCTGGAGACGGTCGAAAACGATCTCGGAGACCTTGGTGAAGATCAGATAAAGCGCCAGCAGAGCCAGGAAGTACCACATGCGCCAATCGCCGTGGGGATAGGCAGTGAACTGCGGTGTCTTGATGCCGCCAAGCTCCCGTGCCCAATAGACGATGTCTTGAACTCCCAACAGGAAAAGCAGCGGTGTGGCCTTGATCAATCCCATCCACAAGTTGGACAGGCCAGGCAGAGCATAGACCCACATCTGGGGGACAACGACGCGCCAGAATGTCTGCCGCCGCGTCATGGCATATGCTGTAGCGGCCTCGACCTGGCCCGCCGCGACGCTGCGCATGGCGCCGAACAGGATATTGGCGGCAAATGCCCCAAAGACGATTGCAAAGGTAAAGATCGCCAATCCGAACCCGTAAACCTGATGCAGCCATTCGGCAGCCGCGTTCGGGGGCATCTTGGCCGCCTGGCATACGATGAACTCGTTGCCCTGCCGGACTGGCTCGGACCAGTCCGGACACAGGATGCGGTGCCGGGCGTATTCGATTATTTGATCCAAGGCGATGACAAAGAACAGGAAGAATACGATGTCGGGTATGCCGCGGACGATGGCGATATAGGCCTTGCCGATCCACCGAACGGGAGACCGGGCGGACCGCGCCGCTGTCGCGCCCAGAAATCCGAAGGCAAGCGCAGCAGGGGCAGTCAAGGCGAGCAGCAACAGAACTTTCAAGATCGCAATATAGAACGACATATGCACATTTGTCGTGAGATAGCAGGAAAACCAGTCCCAGTTGGTCAAGCTCTGTGGAGCGCTGCAAAATGAAAACATTTAGATCGGCCTGAATCTCTTGCGGTGCGTTGACCTTTGGCGGCACGCCTGATCGCGTGCCGCCGGATTTGCAATCAGTAGGTAGCCACGTCGTCGCCGAACCACTTCTTCAACAGTTCGTTGAGCGTGCCGTCTTCTTTCATTGCCGCGATACCCGCGTTCAGCTTCTCTTTCAGTTCGGCGTCGCTTTCACGAACGCCAATACCGACACCCTGACCCAGCACGATGGGTTCGCCGGTGACAACCAACTCGCCATTGGCAGCCTCGATGAGCGGCTTGACATAGTCCCGCTCAGCGAACACCGCATCGGCTTCGCCGCTGCGAACCGCAGACACGGCTTCATTGATGGTCGGGAATTCAATCATCGGCCCGCCCAGCGTGGCGACGTGGCTGGCTTGGAGACTGGCCGTTTCGACGGCAATCACCGCATCTGACGGATCGGTATCGCCTGACGTCGCGACATAGATCGACGGTGCCGGCTTGAAATAATTCTGCGTAAAGTCAATCACCTCATCGCGTTCATCGGTGATGCTCATGCCGGCCATGATCGTATCGTAATTGCCCGATACCAGGTTCGGAATGATGCTGTCCCAATCGTTGAGAACCCACTCGCAGGTGAGTTCGGCTCGGGCGCAAAGCTCATCGCCCAGCTCGCGTTCATATCCGTCAACCTCACCTTGGTCATTGATGAAGTTGTACGGAGGATAGCCACCTGCGGTGCTCATCCGGATCGTTCTATCGGCGTCATCCGCGAGCAATGCGCTTGTGGAAAGCGCCAGAACAGCAGCCGTGATTAGTAGGTGTTTCATCGTGTTTCTTTCTTTGTTGTGAAGTATCAAATGGACCGCGTGGAGGATAAGAAACCCTGCAATCGGCTGGATTTGGGGGTGCCAAACAGCTCGTTTGCTGTTCCCTCTTCTTCGATCCGGCCCTGGTGCAGAAAGACGACGTGATCTGACACATTTGCCGCAAGCTTCATGTCATGGGTCACAAGCAGCATCGTGCGCCCTTCGGCGGCCAAATCTTTGATTACTTTTACGACTTCCTGTTCCAGTTCCGGATCCAGTGCACTTGTGGGTTCGTCAAACAGAAGTGCCTCGGGCTCCATGCACAATCCACGCGCGATTGCTGCACGCTGTTGTTGACCACCGGAAAGCTCTGCCGGGAAGTTATCGCATTTGTCAGCCAGCCCGACCTTTGCCAGGTAGCCCCTTGCGGATGCTTCCACCTCGCGGAGGTCGCGACCCAGCACAGTCAATGGCGCCTCCATGACGTTTTGGAGAACCGTCAAGTGAGACCACAGGTTGAACTGCTGAAAAACCATCGCCAGATTGGTCCGAAACCGCAGCAGCTGTTTTTGGCTCGCCGGCCGGCGGCCGTGGCCGGCACCTTTCCAAAGGAGCTTTTCACCTTTGAAAATCACATCGCCTGCCTGACTATCTTCGAGCAGGTTGCAGCACCGCAAAAGTGTGGATTTACCGGATCCTGACGATCCGATCAGCGAAATCACCTCGCCCCGCTGCGCCTCCAGGCTGACACCCTTGAGGACTTCCAGCGTTCCGTAGGCCTTGTGCAGATCGGCGATCTGGATCACTGGCTGCTCTGTTGCCACCGCCTTATCTCCCCCCCCCGATGCCTGACAGGATTGCCGTTACCCTTTGGGATGAACTGCGGGACGAGGAGGTCCAGCGCCTGTCGAAGCGCGACGATTTTATCCGTCAATCGAATTCTTACGGACAGATTACCGCTGCCGCTTCCTCAAACAATCTAAAATAATTGACAGTATATCGTTTAGAAAACATATATGATCTATGTCTCATCCCTCCCTCTATAGCCTGAAGGTATTCGAAAGCGTCGCGCGGCTTGGCAGGTTGGCTGCTGCATCGGCGGAACTTCACGTCACTGCCGGAGCGATTTCTCATCAAATCCGGAAACTGCAGGAGCAGTTGGGCGTCAAACTGTTCGAAAAGCGGGGGCAAAGTTTGATCCTGACGGACCGCGGCAAAGTGCTGGAAAAATCGGTTGCGCAGGCAATGTCGGAGATTTCGCAAGGGTTGCGGCAGGTTCTCAGCGACGAATTGATCGATGCCCGTGAAACCATCCTGCGCCTGTCACTGCCTCCGACATTGACGGCAACATGGATGTGCCCTCGCTTGTTTCGCTTTCTGGAGAACCACCAGAACATCCGACTTCACGTCGAGGCTGCGAGTACATTTGACGAAGTCGACTGGCGCAACACTGATGCAGCCGTCATCTATGGCAATCCGCCCTGGCCCGGTTTCTGGTCACGGCTCCTACATGGTATCAGGTTGACGCCTGTCTGTAGCCCCCAACTCTTGCGGGGCCCGAAGGGTATTCGCAAACCGTCTGATGTAGTCAATCACCGGCTTTTGCATGAAGACGACGGTTCCGAATGGCAGCGCTGGCTGGCCCATGCACGCGTTGAGAATCCTGGTCGTGCAGATGTTTATTTTTCAGACTTTGGCGTGGTCGTGCAGGCCGCATGCGACGGCGACGGTGTAGCACTAATCGACGACGTCATCTCGGCCCGGGCTCTGGATCAGGGGCAACTGGTTCAGCCGCTTTCGCTCAGTATTCCGGCAGCAGAAAACTATCATTGTATTTGCGCTCAGGAGCGAATGTCTTCGCCCGCCGTCAGACGATTTATGGATTGGCTCATTCAAGAAGCGGACGCGGGACTGTTGAGTTAACCTGTATGGTGCAAAATACGGCATGTGAGGGATCTGATGCTGGAGGGCGCGGAATCCTACTCTAAGGCGGTTTAATCACCTTTTGGGAAGAAGTCCTTGATGCCGTCCATGTGGTCCATCTCCGGGTGCGTCAGGATGAACCGGAAGACCTCGCTGATACCGCGATCGCGAAGATACTCGATCGGGTTGACGGGGCCAGTCTCCTCGCCCTCCGCCAACGCTAGCAGTCCCGTGGGTCGCGGTGTCGCCATGAGCGCCTCTGCCAACCCAAATCCCAGACCTCGCGGCTGAGGCGGCGTCGGAGTGATCGCCTCGGCTAGGGACATGCCTGGGGAGAGACCTCTTCTTCCGCCGGACGGCAAGGTCGCTCTGCGAGGGGGCGGCGCGGACCCCGCGACCTCGCCGAGAGAGATGCCGGTCTTCCCGTGACCGTCCGGCGAAGGTGCACTGGCGCGCAGTCGCTGGTCCCGGTTACGCTGCCGCGGCAGCGTAACGCCACGGCATGAGTTCGTCGAGACGGGTGATTTTGTGGTCGGCGATGCGGCCGAGGACATCGGTGAGCCAGGCTTGGGGATTGATGGCGTTGAGCTTTGCCGTTTCGATCAGCGTGTAGGCGATGGCGGCCGATTTGCCGCCGCCCTCGGAGCCGACGAAGAGAAAATTCTTCCGGCCCAGGGCTATCGGCTTCATCGACCGCTCGGCGGAATTGTTATCCGCCTCCAGGAAGCCGTGGTCGAGATAGGGCCTGAGCTTCTCCATCCTGGTCAGGGCGTAGCGCATCGCCTTCGCGAGTTCGGATTTGCCCGAGATCTTCGGCAGCTGGGCGTGCAGCCAGGCTTCCAGATCGTCGAGGATCGGCCGGGCATGGACCTGGCGGAGCCGGACCCGCGCATCGGGCGGTCGGCCACGGGCCTCTTTCTCGACAGCGTAAAGCCCGGCGATGCGTTTGATCGCCTCCTTGGCGATAACCGAGCCCTCGGACTGGAAAACATCCGTGAACTTGCGCCGAATATGAGCCAGGCACGCCACCTCGGAGATGCCGCCGGAGCGATAGAGCTCGTTGAAGCCGGAATAGCCATCGGCATGCATCCAGCCCTGGTAGGCGGCCAGGTGGCCCGCGGGATGTTCGCCCTTTCGATCGACGGTGAACCGATACCAGGCCGCCGGCGGCGCCTGGCCGAGCCAGGGCCGTTCATCGCGGACGTAGGTCCAGATCCGCCCGGTCTTCGTTCTGCCGTTGCCGGGCGCCAGCATCTTCAAAGGGGTGTCATCGGCAAAGATCGCCCGTCCCTTGAGAACATGGCGCCCAATGGTGTCGGCCAGCGGTTCCAGCAAAGATGCTGATTTCCCGACCCAGTCGGCGAACGTCGAGCGGTCGAGCTCAATGCCGTTGCGCTCGAAGATCTGGCTCTGCCTGTAGAGCGGCAGATGATAGCCATACTTCGAGACCAGAACATGGGCGAGCAGACTGGGACCCGGCCGGCCGCGCTCAATCGGGCGGGATGGCAGCGGCGCCTGGCAGATCGCCTCGCAGCAGGCACAGGCCATGCGTGGGCGGACGATGTGGTTCACCACGAACCGGCCGGGGATGTATTCCAACTCCTCGGTGACATCCTCACCGAGGGTCTTGAGCTTGCCGCCGCACTTGCCGCAGGCATCGCCGGGCGACAGCACCTGCTCGTTGCGCGGCAGATCGGCCGGCAGTGGCTTGCGCTTCGGCTTGTCCCTGGGTTCAGCTGTGCCCTCCGTCTCGCCAGCCGGGGCGGGCTCGCCAGCCTTCGCCGCCGCGATCTCCTCGTCCTCCAGGCGCAACTGTAGCTGATCCAGCGTCTCGGACATGGAGCCAAACCGGTGCCGGCGATGCCCGGCAAGCTCGTGCTTGAGCTTCTCGATCTGCAGCGCCTGGGATTTGACCAGCGCCATCAGATTGACCGCTGCATCCCGCAATTCGGCAGGATCTTCGGACAGCGATTTGGCGTCTGTGAACATACCCAACTTATAGCCGAGCGGCGCTATCAAGGGAATCCTCGGGAGCCCATATCACGCTGCTTTCGCTCCGAAATTCACCCCGCGGTCAAGGGCCGCCAGGTCCGCTGTGGCGCCCGCCAGTCGATGCCTTCCAAGAGCATCGCCAACTGCGCCGGGGTCACCGACACCCGCCCGTGCGCCGGCGATGGCCAGACGAAACGGCCGCGCTCCAGGCGCTTCGAGAACAGACACGCGCCCTGACCATCCCACCAGATCACCTTGACCAGATCGCCCCGGCGGCCACGGAACACGAACAGGTGGCCGGCGTAGGGATCCTGCTTAAGCACCTTCTCTGCCAGCGCAGAGAGTCCGTTGAACCCCTTGCGCATGTCCGTGACACCGGCCGCCAGCCAGACATTCGTGCTCGCGGGAACCGGGATCACGGCGCTGCCAGACCTCTGGCCAGATGCAGCACCACGTCGACATCGAAGGCGCCGCTGAGCATCAGACGATGCCCAGTGGCGAGGGTTATCTCGATCTGGCGGACACCGCTGACGCTGACTGGTTCAGATGTTGCCGGCACTTCGCCCGGCTTGACCTCGACCGGCAGGAATGCAGAGACCTCCCGACCGGGACCAAACCGCGGATCGCCGCGCCAGAGAAACACCATGTTCGCGTTCAGCCCATGCCGACGCGCCACCGCCGCCACTGATGCACCCGGCTCCAACGTCTCGGCCACCACGCGCCGCTTGAATGCCTTCGAGTAGTTCTGCCGCCTGCGCTTGCTCTGATCCGCCACGATAAGTGTCCGCGTAATTCAAGCGGACACGATCGCCCGCAATCAGCGAGGAATCGCACGACCGTCATAAGCCTGGAAAGGTGGGCTACACCGGGCGCTCACCGATCACTTGTATTCCAAGTGATTTGTCTACCTTTCGGTAAGGGCGCCTAGCCACTCGGTCACCTCCATGACCATTCCATCCCCTGGAATCTGTTGCGCTGTCCTCGGGATGTTCTACCAGTAGGGGAATGCTACACAGTTCGATGATATGTTGACAAATTTCGGTGCCTTGGGGCACACGCCGAATTCGGCAACCCATTGCGATCAAATAGCTCTTTCGGATCAAGGCCCTTGGGATGACTGCAATGAGTCTCCCGTTGGGGTCGCCACTTCTCCGCCAAATTCAGTGCTTCCGGTCAGGACGGGACTTTCCCGCATCCTCTTCGCTGGGCACCGAAATAGTTTCATCTACCTGCGCGATATCCTGCTCTTCGTCGCGAAGGTTGCGCAGGACGGTGCGGCATCGCTGCCGGATGGCTTCGCCGAAGGCATCCAGCATCGCATGGCCGCCGGCGGGCATCGTGCGGACTTCTTCGACCGCCGAATCGATCTCGCTCAGCACCTTCCCACCGAGATCGCGGACGCGTTTCAGGAGGGCAGTGGCGTTCAGGCCGCAGTTCTTCGCCATGCGTTCCCAGTGCCGAGCATGGATATGACGGCCATCCCGCTGGCCGCCAATATCCTGGGCGTGGTTCTTGGTGACGTCCGCCCAGGCGGCAGCGCACATCAGGTCGTAGAGGGGCGCTAGGCCGGGCCTGCTTCTCCCGAAATGGAAGAGGACAGAGTAGTTCTTTGCATGCGAATCCACGTTCGTCAGCAGGATGTTCAGGATGACGGCATCGAGCAGCGGCAGCGCCTGGCTCGGCGCCATGGCCTCTCTCGCGAGCCCGAAGAAGTCCTGGAGCGATGGGCCCTTGATGCCGGACTGGTTGTGCTCGTACTTGGCGGCCGGCGGCTTGCCCAGCGCCTGGCAGAGGTCCTCCTGGTGGATGCGGTGGCGGTCGTCGTTGCGGCGGAAGCGGTCGTAGCGGGTCACCAGAAGGTAGGTGCGGTCGCCTGCGGTTCCCGTCGTCACCTCCGCCACCGAGAGGCCGACGCGGCGCGCGATTACCATGCAGAGCGCCTCGTTCTGCACGCTGCCGAAAAGACGCGCGTTGTCGGGCTTGAGGATGTGGGTCGACGGCGCGCCGTTCACCGGGATGGCGATCCGGTCGCCGACGAGCGCGATCGGCAGCTTGTGCTGCGCTCCGGCGAGGCTCATGGAGACGCCTTCGTCGCCTGCGAGGAACGGCTTGCGCGGAAGTTCTTCGATGATCCTCTCCAGGCCGTCCGGGCCCGGCACTTCTCGGTAGCCCGGGTTCTCGCCCTCCCGCGGGTGGCCGATACTCAAGGCGCCTGCCGTGTCCCGGCCGACCCTGGAGAGCATGCCGATGACGTCCTCCGGCGCGACGCCGATGTTCCGGCCGACGGTCCGCAAGGGATCCCCTTCCGGCAGAAGGTTCATGAGCCAGGGCATGAGGATATCAGGCCCAAAGGGGCCGGAACCGAGAGGCATGCGGAGCGAAGCGGGGAAGGCCTCCCGGGTGGCTTCCCATCGCGGCGCGTAGCCGAATGACGGCCCCTCCTCGCCGACGGCGATGGTACCGACCAGGAAAGCCTCATAGAAGACCGGGAGGTCCGTCATGGCGCATCCCTGGGGGGCGCGTCCTTGGTGAAGGACAGGTCGTAACCTTCCTCGCCCTGCGACGAGGATCTTCCGGTCGCCTCCGCCGCGTCCGCCAGGTCGATGCCGACGGCGCGGGCGGCCGCCAGCGCCTTGCCGAGTTGGCAAGTCTCCTTCCCGGTTTCGAGGTCGACGATGAAGCGCACGCCGGAGCCGATCGTCAGTGCCAGCTCCTGCTGGGTTATGCCGAGCGCCTTCCTTCGCTTGCGGACAAGCTGGCCGAATGTTCTGGCGTCCATTCCTCGATCCAATTTACCGTTCGGGAAGAATAGTAGGCACAAGCGACATTGTGGCCCCTGTGTTCCCGACCGGGAATATATGTCGAGAGTCACCCTTCAGCAAGCACAATTTTTACCGATCGGGAACTTCTCTGTAACAGCGAGCCTGCCGTCACTGGCTCATCCGCGCTGGATTTAACCATACTCGCTACACACCACTCTGTTGACGGCGCCAAGCATTCAGTGGGCGCGTCAACAAAATAGGAAAAAGATCCTTGATGCCTGCTCGGGATCCGAGCACCATCCGGCCATCTCACAACCCAGGAAGGGAGACGGCCATGACCAGGACGGAATTCGAGGAGCGGCTGCCTGTAGTGCGCCAGCAGATGCTGGGCTGGGCGCGGGCGAAGATGCGCGGCGACGGCGCCGCAGCTGAAGACATGGTGCAGGCGGCGCTCCTGCGGGTCTTCCAAACGCTCGACAAGGTCGAAGGCGGCAATGTTGCGCCCTGGGCCTTCGGCGCTCTGCGCAATGTGATGCGCAGCGACTGGACCAAGCGGCGCGGTTCGCGTGAGGTCTCCCTGGTGAACGAAGAGGGCGAGGCCTACGACCTCCCGGTCGAGGTCGGGCAGGAGGTCTGGTGCGAGGTGCAGGAGGCGTTGCGGGTGATCGCCGCGCTGCCTGCCGAGCGCCAGGCGCTCTTCGTCGAGGTCGCCCTCTTCGGCAACTCCCTTGAGGAGGTCGCCGTGGTGCACGGGCTTCCCGTCGGCACCGTGAAGAGCCGCATCTACCGTACCTGGAACGGCGTACGCGCCGCGGCGAGCGGCCGCTCCCTGCCCAGGGCCTGGGCCGCCTGACCTCTTCCTGCGGTGCCGGCTCCGTGCCGGTGCCGGCCAGTCCCATTGTTTCCCTCACTTTGCGAAAGGAGATCGCCATGGCGATCATCGGACTTTGCGGCCCGAAGGCAGCCGCCTGGGGCACCTCCACGGCCGTGCTGACGGCATATGGCCTGGACCTTTGCGGCTATCCCGTCGAGTTCCTGCAGATGGTGAGCAGCGCCAGCGACTTGAGCTTCGAGGAAGAGGCGCAACTGCCCTTCGCCTACACCCCGCTGGTGTGGGAGGGGATGGAAACCTATAAGCAGCTTCTCGCGGCGATGGACCGGGCACGGTCCGAGCGGCGTCACCTGGTGGTCGACGCGCCGGCCGACCCCTTCGAGGTTGCGACCGACTTCGTCCAGGGCCTCGATGTGCCCCTGATCCCGAAAGACCGGCACACATCGCTCATCCCTTCGCCCTTCAGAAGACGGGCCACGAACCGAAGACGCTCTTCCATTACCGAACTCTCCTTCCACGGCATCAACACCTCCAGCCAAATGGCCAAAAGTGTTACCCATGTGTCCGGTACAAAACGTCACCTATGTCTCGGGTCGCTCATTATAACTCGTTCGAGGTTCCGATCTGACCGCGCCCCCGCAAACTTAACCACTTGCGGGGAGGTGTTTTTCTGCGTACCGGGTAGGCAGAGCGTCATGGGTCCAGCCTTCTGCAGATTGGCCGGCGAGTTGCTTGGTGAGATGGGGTCGCAACCCGCTCTGCTGCGCCTCGGCGTCACTCGGAATTCGCTATGGGGGAGCAGTGCGGAGGCTACACCAGCAGGTACATGCCAATGACTGCGAGAGCAAGCAGCATGGCTGTTGTTCCGCACGCGACGACAAAAGGCTGAAAGCCCACCTTCAAGATGTCTTGCAAGGATGTGGACATGCCGATCGCCGCTATGGCCAGAACGAGCAACGACCGAGAGAGCTCTTGGAGCGGCAAGGACGCGACCGGAGGAACCAGTGCCAACGAGTTGACGACTACCAGAACGCCGAAGCCGACAACGAAAAGAGGAATCGGTAACAGCTGGCGCTTCGAATGAGATTGCCGGTCTCCGAGGAAGATTGTCACGAAGATAACTGTCGGCGCCAGCAGAGACACTCGGAACAGCTTGACGATCGTGGCGGTGTCGCCAGCCTGGTCGGAAACCGAGTATCCAGCGCCGACGACCTGCGCGACATCGTGGATCGTCGCGCCAAGGAGGAGCCCAATGTCTTGGTCCGCAAAGCCCAGCGCCTTCAGGAGCGCGGGGTAAAGCACCATAGCCATGGTCGATAAGGCGGTGACGGTCACTACGACAAAAGACGTTTCTCGTTCCTTGCTTGGACGGTTGGGAAGGACCGCCGCAATGGCGAGGGCGGCCGAGGCGCCGCAGATCGCCGTCGCGCCGCCAATCAACACGCCGAACCGGTTTCCTCGACCGATGACGCGGGACAGTCCGATGCCGGTGATGATCGTGAGGAGCACGACCAAGCTGACGAACGCGAGCGTTTCCAACCCGAGCGCCATGACATCGTCGGCAACGATCCGGAATCCAAGTAGCGCCACACCAGTCCGCAGCACAGTCTTCGATGCGAACTGGATGCCTGCGATGCACTCAGGCGACTGTGAAAGAAAGTTGAGGGACATCCCGAGCAGCAAGGCGATCAGCATGACCGGGCCACCATAGGTCACCGAAACGAACTCTGCTGCCGCGCCGACGGTAAGGACGACAAGGAGGCCGGGAGCGATGCCGCGAAGGGAGCGGGCTTGCTGAAACCATGAAACCGTCGGGAGTAGGATCTTTCTCATTGTTCTCTTACCGAAGATTGCCCTTCGCCCGTGACCGGGAGGCATCGCGCCAGTCGTGAACGCCCGAACGATACGGCGTCATCAAGAGAGCCCGAGGCGCCGGCGAAGCGCTACGGCCTCTCATTCAAGACGACCATTCGGAAGACGAAGCGGTTGCTAGTTTAACCGCCTCGGCTGTCGAAGGCGGCGTCGAGGTCGCCGATCAGATCATCGACGTGCTCCAGACCGACGTGGAAGCGGGCCATCGGCCCGGCGGGAAGGTCGTAGTTGAATCGGCGGGATGCCGCCGGGTCGATGATCATCGCCAGGCTTTCGAAGCCGCCCCAGGAACTGCCGATGGCGAAGAGGCGCAGGCGGTCCAGAAACGCCTCCAGGGCATACCCCTCTTCAAAGGCGACGGAGAGCAGGCCGTTGCTGCCGCCCGCGTCCCGCTGCCAGGTCTCGGCGCCGGGATGGCCCGGCAGGGCCGGATGCAGTACGGCCGAGACCTCCGGCCGCGCTGCGAACCAGCGGGCGACGGCCAGGGCGCTCTGCTCGTGCCGTTCCAGGCGCAGGTTCAAGGTGCGCAGGCCGCGCAGGGTGGCATAGGCCTCGTCCGGGGCCAGTGTCTGGCCGTTGGCCAGCACGGCCCGGCGCAACGGGGCGACGGCCTCGCCGCGGGCGGTGGCCGCGCCCATCATCACGTCGGCATGGCCGCCCAGGTATTTGGTCCCGGCAATCACCGAGACGTCGCAGCCCAGCTCCAGCGGCCGGTAGAGCCAGCCGGAGCCGTAGGTGTTGTCGGCGATCACCGTCAGGCCCCGGTCCCGGGTCCAGGCGGTGAGTTTCGGCAGGTCCATCACCTCGAAGGTCTGAGATGCGGGCGCCTCCACAACCACGGCCTTGGTTTCCGGGCGCAGCCAGTCGCTGAGGTCGGTGGCGTCCCAGGGGAAGTAGTCGACGGCGACGCCATTGCGCGGCAGCACGCTGTCGCAGAAGCTGCGCGTCGCCGGGAACACGGTATCGACCACAAGCAGGTGGTCGCCCGCACCGACGTAGGCGGAGATCGTCCCGGCCAGCGCGGCAACGCCGGTGGGAAAGAGGTAGCAGGCATCGCCGCCTTCCAGGTCGGCCACGGCCGCCATCAGGGCGTGGGCCGGCGTGGTGCCGCGCCGGCCGTAGGACAGTACGGAGTCGTCGTCCTCGCGACGCGCCTTGGTGTCGCGGTAGCTCTCCACGGTGTCGTGCAGGATGGTCGAGGCCCGGACCACCGGCGGGTTGGCCGGGCCGGGCAGGGGCTGCCGGCCGTAGTGCATCAGTTTCGTTTCGCGCCGCATGGCTCAGACGCGCTCCTTGCGCTTCAGAAGTTCCGGCCGCAGAACCGAGCGTTCCTGGTCGTCGATCTGCGCCAGCAACCCCAGCTCCCAGGCCAGGTAGCGGCGGGCGGCCTCCAGGTTGCCGTCGTGGCGGTCGTGCACGAAGAACAGGAAGTCGATGCAGTCCGCGTCGCTGGGCACTTCCGGTGTCGCGACGACGTTGAGGCCGGCGGCCTGCCAGGTGTCGGGTGTGCCCGCCACGGTGTCTACGCGGCCATGACCCTGGCCGCGAAGATCCTGCGCCACGCCGGCGATCAGCACGCTGTCGCGGCCGGTGACGATGACCTCGGCATCGGCCGGCAGGCCGAGGCCTTCCAGCCGCGCCCGAGTCGCCCAGCGCGCGCCTTCGATATGTGAATCGCGGTAGTCGAAGCTGCGCGAGGCGTCGAGCAGGACGGCACCGGCTGCCAGGCGTGAGGGGATGTCGGAGAGGGCGATGCTGTCTTCTGCCCCTGTCGGCGCCGCTTCCGCTCCCCGGGCGCTGCCCCTGGAGGCATCGGCCTTCAGGATCCAGACCTGGTGGCCCATGCCGGTCAGCCACATGGCGGTGGTGGCGGCGCGCAGCTGGGTGTCGTCGGTGAGCACGATGCGAGCGTTGCGCACGGCCACCTTCTCGTCGGTCGCCTGGACCAGCTGGCCGCCGGGGGCGGAGCGCGCGCCGGGCAGATGGGCCTCGGCGAACTCTTCGGCCGTGCGGACGTCCAGCAGGTAGGTGCTGCGCGTCGGGTCGGCCAACCAGCTCTCCAGCGTTTCCGGGTCGACCGTCGGCAGGCCCAGTTCGGCGATCAGGCGTTCTGCCTCGCGGGCGGTCTCGGCCAGCTGGTCCGGCGCGAGCGTCGGCAGGCGGCCCGGCGCCTTGCCGCGGTCGAGCTCGAAGCCGGCCAGGCGCCAGCCCTGGGTGCCGTTGCGCAGGGCGAAGACCGGGTTGGCGACGCCCAGCTCGCGCAGGGTCTGGGCGCCGATGATCGAGCGGGTGCGTCCGGCACAATTGACCACGATCGGCGTGGTGTCGTCGGCCACCATCTGCGGCAGGCGGTAGGCCAGCTCCGCGTTGGGGCAGGAGCGGGCGCCGGGCAGCGACATCTTGTGGAATTCCTTTGGCGAACGGCCGTCGAGGATAGTGACCGGATCGCCCGCCTCGAGCATGGCCTTCAGCTCCTCCGCGGCGATGGAGCGGGTGCCCCTCTCGTGCTCGACCAGCTCGCCGAAGGTCTTGGAAGGCAGGTTGACGCCCTTGAAGAGGGTATAGCCCGCCGCGGTCCAGGCCGGCGCGCCGCCTGCCAGGATGTGAACGCCGGTGTAGCCCATTTCTTCCAGCGCCCGGGCGGCCTTCTCGGCCACGCCGTCGCCGTCGTCGAAGACCACGCAGCGCACGGCGCGGCAGGGCAGCAGGGCCTCTGCCAAAGCCTCGAGGCGGCTGTAGGGCAGGTTCACGGAGAAGAAGGGGTGGCCCTCGCCGTACTGGCCGTGCTCGCGCACGTCCAGAAGGGCGATCTCGCCGCCGTCGGTCAACTGCGGCTTCAGGGCTTCTGCGGTAACGTACTTCATCTAACGATATCTACCTATCTGGCTCAGGCCTTCGTTTTCACGCCGATGTCCATGATCCGGCAGGTGCCGGCGTCCAGGTCGAAGGTGATGCGCTGCGTCAGGGTCTCGAGCGGTCGGCCGTAGAGGTGCAGGTGGCGGATAGTCTGCGTGCCCCTGATCTCCACGCTATGGATGTCGTCGGGCATCATGGCCAGCGCATTGCCTGGCTTCAGCTCGACCACCTCGCGTGGGCGCACGTCGGCCTTGCCTTCGACCGAAGCTTCGTCGTGGCGGTCGTAGAGGGTGTTGTGCTCGGCGCCTTCGACGGCGGCGATGCAGGCCCAGGTGGTGTGGTTGTGCGGCGGGATCTTCTTGCCCGGCCGCATCACGTTGAGATAGAGCGAGAGGCCCTCCGGCGACTCCTGGCCGATGAGGAAACGGTTCTGCCGCTCGCCTTCTTCTGGCGCGGGGTAGTCGGTCTCGTTCCACAGCTCCTTCTTTTCGGAAAGGGCATGGAGCTTCTGTTTGATGCCGTCCAGTCGGGCGCGATCCAGGTCGCCGGCGTCCAGGGTGGCGCGGGTCTCCTCGATCAGGGCCTCGACCAGCGCGGCGCGGGTCTCGGCGGTGCTCTTCATGGGCTCTCCTTTGCAAGGGCAGAGGGTGGAGGTTCTCGGTCGGGCCGGCGGCTTGCTAGGCTGTCTCCTCCGACGTTTCGGCACGGCGCGAGCGGCGCCAGCGGCCGAGCAGGGGCAGCAGCCAGAGCGCCAGGGAGACGGCGATCATGGCGGCGCTGATCGGGTGGTTGACCGGATCGATGAAGACCAGCCAGTCGCCGCGCGACATCGACAGCGAGTTGGCGAGGGAACTTTCCATCTGCGGGCCGAGGATCAGGCCCAGGATGGCCGGGCCGAGCGGGATGTTCGCCAACCGCATGGCATAGGCGACGGCACCGGCGACGAGCGCCACCCAGATGTTGAAGGCATTGGCACCGTCGGCATAGGCGCCCAGCATGCAGAGCAGGGCGATGACGCCGACCATGGCCTCCTTCGGGATCGCGAAGATCGAGCGCGAGACCGACTTGATCACCATGAAGGCGATGGGCCACATGACCAGGTTGGCAATCAGGAAGGCGACGATGATCATCCAGGCGATGTTGCCGTGCTGGGTGAAGAGCAGCGGGCCCGGCACCATGCCGTGAATGGCCAGCGCGCCGATGAAAAGCGCGGAGGTCGAGTTGCCGGGAATGCCGAGGGAGAGCAGCGGCACCATGGAGCTGGCGGTGACCGCATTGTTGGCACACTCCGGCGCGGCGACGCCTTCCGGCGCGCCCTCGCCCCAGTCCGCTTCGCCCGGCTTGCCGGCAAAGTGGCGGCGAAAGCGGCGCGCGGCCTGGTCGTAGGCCAGGAAGATCGCCATCAGCATGCCGGCGCCCGGCAGCATCCCGATCAGGTTGCCGATGGTGGCGCTGCCGGCCCAGACCGGCAGCAGGCGGCGTAACAGGCTGCGCGGCAGGCGCATCGAGCCAATGGCCGGCAGCGCGCTGACGCTGCGGCCGGCCTTGCGTTCCTGCCAGATGTCGACCAGCAGCTCGAACATCGCGGCGATGCCGAAGAGGCCGACGAGCAGCGGCACGAAGGGAATGCCTTCGATAAGGTTCGCGTTGCCGTAGGTGAAGCGCGGAAAGCCGGTGGTCAGGCTGAAGCCGACGGTGGCCGCCAGCAAGCCGATCAGGCCGGAGGCAATGCCCTTGATCACGTTGCCGGACAGCAGGCCGACGACGCTGGACATGCCGAGGATGGCGAGCGCGAAGTTCTCCACGTAGCCGAAGCGCAGCGCCACGGTGGCGAGCACCGGTGCGAAAACCAGCAGGACGAGGGAACTGGCGATGCCGCCGACGACCGAGGAGGTCATGGCGATCGACAGGGCCTTGCCGGCCTCGCCGCGGCGCGCCATGGCGTTGCCGTCAACCGCCGTCAACAGGGCCGAAGCGGTGCCCGGCACCTTGATCATGATGGCCGGGATAGCGCCGCCCGAGGCGGCGGCGCAGTAGACGCCGACCATCAGCGCCAGCGCCTGCTCCGGCGGCATGGCGAAGGAAAACGGGATGAAAACGGCGAAGGCGATGTTGTCGTTGATGCCGGGGATCGAGCCGACGATGAGGCCGGCCGCAACACCGAGGACCAGCATCAGGATGACGGCGGGATCGAAGAGGGTGGTAAAGCCGAGGGCGATGAGGTCCATCGGGCGCCTCCTACAGCAGCCAGGAAACGGCGGGCGCGGGCAGCCGGACGTCCAGCACCAGGGCGAAGAGCGTATAGGCGGCGGCAGTGATCAGGACGGCATAGACAGCGATGCGCAAGGGGCCGCGCACACCGCCCAGCCACAGCAGCGCGGCTTGCATCAGCAACGTCGGCAGGACGAAGCCACCGCCGGCGCCGAGCGCCACGGCCCAGAGTGCAACGATGACGGCCGCCGGCAGGGCGACCCTCAGCGGCCCGTCCAGGCGGATCGCTTTGCCTGCTCTCAGCAGGCCGGCCACGGCGACGGCCAGCCCGGCGCCGGCCAGCAGGCCGCCGAGGATCATCGGATAGCTGCGGGAGTTGTCGTCGAATCCGCTGGCTTCCCAGCAGGCGTAGACTCCGATGACGAAGAGAGCGGCCCCGACCCAGAGGTCGCTGCGCGCGAGGGCCGAAGGTCTGGCGGTATCGCTGTTGGTCACGGGAGAACTCCGGAGAAGGGGCCGGACGGCCGCCCGGCGCGGGTCGGCCGGGCAGCCTGTCCTGGCAGGAAACGGCGGCGGCTTACTGGCCCAGGCCGTTCTCCTCGATGATGACGGAGGTCAGCTTCGCATACTCGTCGATCACCTTCCGGAACCCGGCGGCGTCGCGGTAGACGGGGCCGAAGCCCGCCTCTGACATCTTCTCCTTGTAGGCCGGCGTCTCATAGACCTGGCGCAGCAGGTCGGAGAGCGTGGCGACCACGTCATCCGGCGTGCCCTTGGGCACCGACCAGCCGCGGAAGGTGGCCCAGATCGGAATGTCGATACCGGTTTCCTGGAAGGTCGGCACCTCGGCAAAGTTCTCGTCGCGCGCATCGGAGGCGATCGCCAGCAGGCGTACGCCGCCGCTCTCGGCGTGGCTGGACGCTTCGCCCAGCGGCCAAAGCGCGCCGTCGGCATGGCCACCGAGCACGGCCTGCAGCTGCTGGCCAAAGCCCTTGGTCGGCACGTAGTTGAACTTGGCCTCGGTGACGCGCTCGATGGCCAGGCCGGACATGTGGTGCGAGGTGCCGATGCCGGCAATCACGATGTTCAGCGGCTCCTTCTCGGCGGCCGCGATGAACTCCTCGGCGGTCTTGAACGGCGAGTTCGCCGGCACCACGATCACTTCCGGATCCAGATTGTAGAGCCCGACCGGCACGAAGTCCTCGACGGTGTAGCTGGCGCCCTTGAGCTGCGGATTGGTGACCACGGAGCTGGTCATCGCCAGCAGGGTGTAGCCGTCCGCTGCGGCGCGCGAGGCGAAGGTCTGCCCGACCACACCGCCGCCGCCCGATTTGTTGACCACGTTGATCTCGCCACCCTGGAGCAGGGTGTTCGCGGTCTCGCCGATGATACGCGAGGTCGTGTCGACACCGCCGCCGGGATCGAAGGGCACGACGAGATCGATGTTCTTGGTGGGATAGTCGGCAGCGACGGCCGCGCTGATGGAGCCTCCGACCAGGACGGACGCAAGCATGACTGCAAGCTTGTTCACCTTATTTCCTCCTCCGATGACGTTTATTTCGATTGTTGGTGTGCCTGACGGGACTTGCCATGCCACACGAAGGGGCAACGCTAGTCCATCCCGATCATTAGAACCAATAAAATAAATTTCGATATTCATTAGGAAATCTGATATGTTGATCGGCCATGGCATCGAACGTGCAGCTCAGTCATTTGAGAACCCTCATCGCCATCGCCGAGGCAGGTAGCTTTGAGGCGGGGGCACAGCGCATGGCGCGTACCCAGTCGGCGATCACCCAGCAGATGCAGAAGCTGGAGGAGGCGGTCGGCAAGCCGCTGTTCCGCACCGTCGGCCGGCGGCGGGAGTTGACGCCGGCGGGCCGGACCCTGGTCAGCTACGGACGGGAGATTGTCTCTCTCTGTAACCATGCCCTGGCCGCGACCGACAGCGCTAACGAGCGCGGCGTGGTGACGATCGGCGCGCCGCAGGAGGTCGCCGAGGATCTGCTGCCTGGGATCCTCGCGCGCTTCGCCGCAGACTGGCCCGACTTCCGGGTAATGATCTATGTGGACCGCAGCCCGAACCTAGTGGCGATGCTGGAGGAACGGCGGCTCGACCTGACGCTCACCACCAGGCGGGCCGACAAGTACGAGGGTGCCAAGATCCTGACCCTGCCTGCCCTGTGGATTGCCGGCACGGCTTATACGCGCGACCCCCGCATGCCGCTGCCGGTTATCCTGCCCGACGAGCCCAGCTTGTTCCGCAGCATCGCCCTGGCCGCGCTCGATCTCAGCGGCATTCCTTATGTCGAGCGACTCACCTCGCCGGCGCTGGCCGGGGTGCGCCTCTCGGTGGTGGCAGACCTCGGAGTCACTGTCCGCACGGCGAGTTCCTTCTTCGCCGGGACCCGGGTACTGGGGGAGGCCGACGGTCTGCCGCCGCTGCCCGACGTGAACTACTATCTCTACCGCTCCACTGCCGAGGCGTCGCCCGCCGCCGGCGCCCTTTTCGACCTGCTCCTGGCCGGCGCCAAGGCGTCGGATGTCCATCGATGAGCTCCGGGAAAAGTCTCAGGACGAAGACGCGTGCCGGCGTCCCCCCGAGGAGCGGAGATGAGCGTGACGCGGTTCGTGGAGCACTTGAGGGAATGCTGCAAGGCCAGGCAGCCGACAGCGGTTGGAATGCGGTGCCGAGGCGACTGTTCGGGATATCCGGCGTCGGACGTGCACGCGGTATTCGGCCAAGGAGAAGACCCGCATTGAGCTGGCCGGCTTACGGGGCGAGGACAGCATTGCTGAGCTGTGTCGCCTGACCGCGACGGCCAATTTCTTCACGTGAAGGGATATGCTGGCGTATTTGACCCATTCTCAGCGTAAGTGAGCGTATTTGGTTGCGTGCCCCTGAATCGAACCGATGATGAGTTCATCCAGAGCCGGAAGAACCTGCCCGAACTGAGCTGAATTGTGCGGGCAGAGCGGGCTAGCAGCAGGTACGTGGCGCCAAATGCGGCTCCGAGCCCGCAACCAATATGGCTCCTGTTCTAATTGCTTGAGCTGCCCAAGGCCGGCTCAGGACCAACAAGCGGACCACAGAGATTCACGCCCCAACTTCGCTGGTTGACCCGGAGCGGATACCGCAAATCTAACTTGGAGCAAGAATCTCCCGATCCTTCGGTCCCAGGCAGGACAAAGCGCGCCCTGATGGCTATGCTTACGGAAGGATCTAACAAAGCAACCCGTTAGATCACAGTTGCTTTCCAGCAGGAACCGTTACCGTGAAGCCGACTTCAACTTCGAAAGAACTCGAACAACTTGCCGTCAGGATTCACAAGCTGATCGAGCCGACCGGCGCGACCGTTACTTGGAATGAGTACATATCCGATCCAGATACCGGCAGTTCGCGACAGATTGACGGCATCATCAAACGTGACGGCAAAATCATCCACATCGAATGCCGTGATCATAAAGACCCCCAGGGCGTTATGTGGATCGAAGAATTGATTGGCCGTCGGGAGAGCCTGAAGGCGGACGGTATCATCGCCGTTTCCCTATCGGGTTTCGGTCAACCCGCTCTTGTCAAAGCCAAAGCAAAGGGCATCGTCACCCGAAGCTTGTCAGAAATGACGGACGCGGAGATCGAAACCTGGGGCAAGTCCGCCAAGCTGGTGACGAACTATCTCGAGATCTCAGAGTTGGAGTTCCAGCTGATCGTCCCCTATACCCAATCGGGCCTCGTGACAGGCCGGCCAAAACTTCATCTCTCAGGTTCAAACGCATCTCCCGAATTTCTCATCCTCCAAGAACTAGCACAGAATGCGGAAAGCAGCCTTTACTCTGACCGTGACTCAACCCTCACGGCCAAAATTCAACTTCTCGCCTTGATGGTTGATGGAGCTTCTGTTGTCGAATGCCAAGTCCGGGTAAAGGGGCGTAAGCGCCAAGAAAAAGAGGAAGTGCTGGGTCTCTGGAACTACCACGGCCTTGAACCTTTTGCCGATACCGAAGCCGTCGTCAGTAAGCACGGTTCTGGTCTCACAGAGATCATTCAGAAAAACGACAAGGCGACGATGATGCTGGACCTGTCCTCCATCAATCCTCCGAGAAACTGTTTTCTGCTGACCCAACAAGTGGATTTCAGGCGTGTGGTAAAGGTCCGCATTGATACCGTTGGCGCACCGTATCGCTTAGAGACCACTATAGACACTACGATCGACGTGAAAGCCGCTTTTCTTTAATGCACAGTATGCCGCCCATGAGATCGCTCTTCGTCACCGTGCTTTCTGCTGTTGTCGCGCTAGCCGGCTCGGTCGATGCCCAAACAACTCCTCCAAACGCAAGCCCTACTTTGGGAGGCGGCTGGAGCTGCAACTTCGGATACCACCGCGCCGGAGACCAATGCGAGAAGACCAAGGTTCCGCCGAACGCCACAGCGACCCTCGGAGGCGGCTGGCAGTGTAACCTCGGCTTCAGGAAACAGGGTGAGAACTGCGCTGCAATGACCTCCACTGAAGCACAACAGCAATTGTTCATGCTAAGGGCGTTGAGCCAACAGAAGAAGTCAGTTGTGCATCATATTGACTGCTATGAGTTCTCACTTCGAGACATTGAGCGAAGGTGCGAAGCATACGTTTGGGATAGAGAATTTGGCGAACTAGAGTGTAGCAGCGGCCTTCGGATTATTGAGAGAAAATGCGAGGTCGACATATCCGATTGGCCAGACGGCGAGATAGATTGCAAAGGGTCGGAGCTTCGATTTGTAGAACAGGCCTGCAGCGTTGAGATGTATTCAGATGAGTACGGTTCTCTTAGCTGCTGATCCAATCGCGTTGGACTCTCCGTATGACGGTGGTGCGCAGGCAGATAAGCCCTAGACGTAAGCTGCCCGTGGATGGTGAGACAAAATTTCCAAAGTCAGTAGGCCTGGCGGCTTTGTCACATCTTCGTTCTGAGAATACACAGGTCCGAGGGAACGAGCTCGTGTTACGCGGCCTGGACTGCCTTCTGCCATTCGGTGAATGCCGCGTCTCGGAAGGTTCGAAGCGTGCACCTTGAGAGGAGGTGGCGTTGGAAGTTGAAGCAGTTGAAGGCGGCCGCGTGTGTGGAGAGAAATCGTTGCGTTGATCCTGGCCTCTTGAAGCCTATCCACAATCGCTCTCGCCGCCGTACCGGCTGATGGGAATTCTCAGAACGATTGTTCAGTCGGCCGCCCGTCACGTGGCATTGTTCAAGTCCCAGATTACTCAGCGCCGCGCTATAGGAACGAAGCTTGTCAGTCACAATGGCTTCGGGAGAAACGCCCTGCTTTCTCAGCAGTTTCCGAAGCAGCTTCTTGGCTGCGCGCTTGTCCCGCCGCGGCTGGACAGGGATTTCGAGAACCTCGCCTTCACTGTCGACAGCACGCCACAAATACATCCGCCGCCCGCCGATTGAGACGAACATTTCATCCAGATGCCAACGGCTGTGCGGTGTTGGTCGGCGCCGGCGCAAGTTCCTGGCGTAGGCAGTACCGAATTTCACGACCCAACGTCGGACCGTCTCGTAGCTGATATCCAAGCCACGCTCGGCCAGTAGATCTTCAACCTCCCTGAGACTCAAGTTGAACCGCAAATACAGCCAGACCGCATGCTGGATGACACTCGATGGAAATTGATGGCGAACATACGAGATCTTCGACATGCACCAAAACTAACGGGCTGCCATCGATCTCACCAGCTCATTCCTGTGACAGTGCCGGCGGGCCCGATCAGGACCGAAAAGCGGGACCGATAAATCTCTTCCAGCGCTTTAGCCTTTTCGAGACGGGCAAGCTCCTCCGTCTCGGGGTCGCTCGCGTCCGCAAACGGCGGAAGCTGCTTGTCGATGAGGGCTCGCCAATCGTTCTCGCCAGCATGGCGTTTGCCCGCGAGGCGTCGTTTCACACGAGCTGAGATGATGTCGCGTGACCCTGCGTATTCCTGCAACTGCCATGCGGGCGTGCCATCCGCCATTTGGGCGACCGCCATTCTCTTTCAAGAACGTACCAAATGCTTCAATCCAATCGGCGCCGATTGCGCATTGGGCCGCACTGCCGACTATCTGACCCGCCTCGACTTCATCGTGCTTGATGAACTGTGCTATCTGCCGTTCGCCCAGGCCGGTGGGCAGCTGCTCTTTCACCTCATCAGCAAGCTCTATGAGCGCACATCCATCATCGTCACCACGAACCTGGCTTTCGGTGAATGGCCAACTGTCTTTGGCGACGCAAAGATGACAACCGCTCTGCTTGACCGGCCCACGCATCACTGCGAGATCGTCGAGACTGGCAACGAATCCTGGCGTTTCAAAAACCGCGCCTGACACACGCACAGATCAGGGTCCGTCCCGCCTCCGCAACTTAATCAACTGCGTCGGGACAGACTCTGATCAGCAGACAACCTGGAGGTCAATATTCGGTGCCGATTGACACTCTTGCCGACTGGTCGCAGGTTGAGCGGCTCTTGGAATCTTGGTTGCAAGTGGGGAACTGGATAGGTTCGCACACCGTGCCTGCAAGAAATTTCATGTGGTAAATTTTCACTCAACTTGGTTGACAGGTAGGACGCCGGCTGCTTTTATCGCTGTGTCGAGAAAAAAATCAACGACTGAAATATCTTGCAGTCGGGGCTGTAGGCTGCCAGGCTCGATCGCGAGGGGAGGATCAAAAGTGGAGGAAACAATGAAGACTGTTGGGCTGGCCGGGGCGATCGCCGCGGCGACAATGACCATCGGCCTCGCCTCGACCGGCGGGGCGTCTGCGCAGAGCAAATTCGCGTGTGAGCCGGGTGAAACCTACATCATGAACGTGATGGTTTCGGCTCATCCCTATTGGGTGCCTGTATACCAGGGCTTCAAGCAAGCGGCCGAGGCAATGGGCTGCGAGACGGTATTCTCGGGCACTCCCGACTACGACATTACCAAGCAGATCGCCTCGTTCGAGCAGGATCTGGTGAAGAGCCCTGCCGGCATCCTGCTGCATCCCATGCAGTCGGATCCGTTCATCGAGCCGATCAACCGGGCGATCGAAAGCGGGGTCGAGGTCGTGACGTTCGCGGCGGATTCGCCGGACTCGAACCGCACGGCCTACATCACCTCCGACAACCTTGCCGAAGCGAAGTTCGCGGCCGAGGAGATCGTCAAGCAGGTCGGTGAGAGCGGCGAGTATGCGGTACTGGAGAATCCGGGACAGAGCAATCACGACCTGCGCGTCACCGCCCTGGTGTCCTACATGGAGGAGAACTATCCCGACATGAAGCTGGTCGGCCGCCAGGCGACTAACCAGGACAGCAACGTGGCCTATCGCGCGACGGCCTCGATCCTGCAGGCCAACCCGGACCTCGACGCGATGTGGATCCCGGAGGCCGGCTCGGCCGAAGGTGCAGTTGCCGCCGTACTGGAAGCCGAAGCCGACGTGCTCATCATGCACGCTGACATCACGCCGACCACCCTCGAGTACATCAAGGCTGGTCACGTCCACATGGCGCTGAACCCCAACCAGGGTATCCAGGGCTTCGTCGGCTTCGTTGCCACTTTCATGGCGGCGCATCCGGACTTGTTCGATCCGTTCAACGACTACAAGGTGTCAGGCTACAACCCGATGCAGATTCCTTTCATCGACAATGGTTTCGCGGTCATCACCAAGGAGAACGCCGACTCCTTCGACCTGAACACATACATGGAAGGACGCGATCCCAGCTAGGATCGCATCCATGATCGCTCGCGCCGGCCGACAGCGACGGCGCGAGCATCGCGAAGCCAACTGCAACACTAGGTCTGCGACATGTCTGAAGGCGTGGAAAACGACCTGATCCTCAAGATCACGAAGCTGACCAAATCGTTCGGGTCCATCCGCGCGCTGCGCGAGATCGATTTCGAACTGCGGCGTGGCGAGATCCACGCGCTGGCCGGCGAGAACGGTGCCGGAAAGTCGACGCTGATGAACATAATCGACGGCATCCTGAGCCCGGATAGCGGTGAGATCAGGCTGGACGGCAAGCCCGTGAGCATGACGTCCCCCGCGATGGCCCAGAAGCTCGGCATCGGCTTCGTGCACCAGGAAATCGCGCTGTGTCCCGACATCACGGTGGCGGAGAACATCTTCATGGCGGCGACGAGCACTAGCGGGACGCTGCTGATGGACTTTCGCGCCCTTGAGCGCAGGGCCGCCGAGATTCTTCACCGCCTCGGCGACATCGATCCCGCCGCGCCGGTGCGCACGCTTTCCATATCGCAGCAGCAACTCGTCGAGATCGCCAAGGCGCTGACGCTCGACTGCCGCGTTCTCATCCTCGACGAGCCGACGGCGGCGCTGACGGAGCGGGAAGCGCAGATCCTCTTCGACATCATGCGCAACCTTGCGAAACAGGGGATCTCGATCATCTATATCTCGCACCGCATGGTTGAGATCTTCGAGAATTGCGACCGCGTGACCGTTCTCCGTGACGGTCAGTACATAACCACCATGAACGTCGCCGAGACCACGCCCGGCGAGGTGGTGAGCGCGATGGTCGGCCGGGTGATCGACAGTCTCTATCCCGAAAAGCAGAGCGAGAACGAACGGTCCGAGGAAATCATCCTCGACGTCCGCAATCCGACCGAACGAACCCGTTTCAGCGATGTCTCCTTCGAGCTCAGGAAGGGAGAGATACTCGGCCTGGCGGGGCTGATCGGCGCCGGGCGGAGCGAGATCGTCAAGGGGATATGCAGGCTCGAGGGCGAGGTGACGGGCGATGTCACGCTCTTCGGGCGCAAGCTGGCCCTGCGCCGCTACAGCGACAGCATAGCGGAAGGCATTGTCTATCTTTCCGAGGACCGCAAGCAGGACGGCCTGTTCCTCGACATGTCGATCGCCGCCAACGTCTCCGCCCTCAACGTCCGGCAGGTCGCATCGAAAGCCGGCCTTATCGATGACGGCAGGGAGGCGGAGCTTGCCGAACGGCTGGGAAGCCGACTGAACCTGAAATGCGGCCATGTCGGACAGCCGGTGTCCGCTCTGTCCGGCGGCAACCAGCAGAAGGTCGCCATCGCCAAGATGCTGTCGGTCAATCCGAAGGTGATCTTCCTGGACGAGCCGACGCGCGGGGTCGATGTCGGCGCGAAGGCTGAGATCCATCGCATCCTGCGCGATCTCGCACGCAACGGGGTCGGCATAATCATCATTTCGTCCGAACTGCCAGAATTGATCGGTGTGTGCGATCGTGTGCTGGTCGTGCGCGAGGGGTGCATCGCCGGTGAGGTGGCGGGAGACGAAATGACCGAGCGGAATATCATGTACCTGGCTTCGGTCGCGGAAGTGCGGAAGGAAGCTTCATGAGTGCAGGGGAGAACATGACGATGACAACCGTGCCTTCGCAGAAGGAGCGCCGCTCCGGTGGCGGCATCGCGGATCTCCTGAAACGCCTCCTGCGCATGCGCGAGACCGGCCTGATCCTGATCATCCTGGCCCTGTTCGTCGCCATGTCCTTCGCCTCGCCCTACTTCCTCACCTGGGTGAACATGCGAGCCATGGCGATGGCGTTCGCGGTGGAGGGCATCGTCGTCGTCGGCATGACGATCCTGCTCATCTCCGGCGGAATCGACCTTTCGGTCGGCTCGGTGACCGCACTGGCGATGGTGATCGCCGGCCTGCTTTTCCTGAACGGTGTCGATCCCTGGACGGCGTCGGCGGTTGCAATCGCCGCCTGCGCGGCGATAGGCGCGACGATGGGGTTCTTCGTCACCCGGGTCGGCCTGCACCACTTCATCGTGTCGCTCGCCGTGATGGTCATCGCGCGGGGCCTGTGCCTATTGGGCACCGGCGGACGGCCGTTGGGGCTTTATACGCTGCCGCCGGAATTCAAATTCATCGGGCAGGGCTCGATCGGCGTGATACCGGTCGTCATCATCATCTTTGTGGCCGTCGTCGTGGCTTTCGACTTCATGCTTCGCCGCACGACCGTGTTCCGCAAGGTCTTCTACACCGGCAGCAACGAGAAGGCGGCCGCTTATTCGGGCATCCGCACCAAGAAGGTGGTGTTCCTGACGACCACGCTCTGCTCGGCCCTGTGTGGCGTCGCCGGCGTCATCTTTATGGCGCGCTTCGGCTCCGCCCAGCCGACATTCGGCATCGGCATGGAGCTCAACGTCATCGCCGCCGCGGTGATAGGCGGGGCAAGCCTGTCGGGTGGATCGGGGACGATCTTCGGAGCCATTCTGGGCACCGTCCTGCTGTCGGTGGTGTCCAGCTCGCTGGCTCTCCTCGACGTATCGGTTTACTGGCAGGACATTATCCGTGGTTCCATCCTTTTGGCCGCGGTCACCATCGACCATTACCTGAACAAGAGGCGCGGCTGAGCCTTCGAGCCGCATTGGATATCGCCATGGCAGACAAGAAAGAAGACTTTGAATCGATCCGGCAGATCTACACGGTGCTTATGTTGCATTTCGTGGAGGGCAAGAAGCAGTCTGAGATCGCCACTGCGCTCAACCTGTCGGCATCGAAGGTCAACAGGCTGATCAATCAGGGCCGCAGGCTGGGCATGGTGAAGACCTCCATCGAGAGCCCGTTCCAAAGCCTCGTCGATCTGGAGAAGCGCCTCGTCGAGACGGCGCACCTGACAAGCAGCGTCGTTACGCCCACCGTCTCGGGCAGCGCCGACACGACGCTGCAGCAGGTGGGTCGGGCCGCGGCCAACCACTTTCTGGAAACGTTGCGGGACGGCGACGTCATCGCCATCACCGGGGGCAAGGCTGTAAGCGCCGTCGTGGACAACATGCAGCCCGAGCGCGGCTTCGACGTGACCGTGGTGCCGCTCACCGGCGGGGTGCAGGGCAAGTACTATACGGACGTCAACCACCTTGCCACGCGGCTTGCCGAGCGGCTGGGGGGCAGGACAATGCTCATCCACGCACCGCTGTTCGCCGAGAGCCGCGAGCAGCGCGACATGCTGATGAATATGGCCTCCATCAAGGAGGTTTTCGACCTCGCCCGCAAGGCAGCGGTCGCGCTCGTTGGCATCGGGTCCATCCAGGCGCCGGGGTCGAGCTATTACGACCTGCATCCGCTGCCCAACCCGGACCGCGAACTGCTGGTCAAGAGCGGCGTCAGCGGCGAATTCCTGGCTCACCTCGTTCGAGAGGACGGCACACTCGCCGACTATCCTCTCAACTCGCGGCTGGTCGCACTGGCCCCCGAAGAACTCTCACAATGCCCGCGCACCATCGGCGTGGCGGCCGGGGCCGAAAAGGTCCTACCCATCCGTGCGGCGCTCGCCGGGCGCTTTCTGGATACGCTCGTCCTGGACGAGGAAACCGCCGGGTCGGTTCTGGACACTATGGAGAAATTGCAACATGTCGCATGAGTTTCTGACGCGCGAAATCGGGTCCTCCGGCATCGATGCGTCCTGCATCGGCCTCGGTACCTGGGCTATCGGCGGCTGGATGTGGGGCGGCACCGACGAGCGGCAGTCGATCGCGGCCATACAAGCATCGCTGGATGAGGGCATCAGCCTCATCGACACCGCCCCCGCCTACGGTCAGGGGCTGTCGGAGGAGATCGTCGGCAAGGCGATCAAGGGGCGGCGAGACCAGGTGGTTCTGGCGACCAAGTGCGGGCTGGTCTGGCACATCACCAAGGGCAATCACTTCTTTGATTATGACGGACAGCCCGTGCACCGGCACCTCGGGGCGGACTCCATCGCCTACGAGGTCGAGCAGAGCCTGAGGCGGCTCGGGACCGACTACATCGACCTTTACATCACGCACTGGCAGGATCCGACCACGCTCGTCGAGGAAACGATGGCGGCGCTGGAAGCGCTGAAGGCGCAGGGCAAGATCCGCTCGATAGGGGCGAGCAACCTGTCGCCCGACGACCTGTCCGCCTATGTGGCCGCGGGCCAGCTCGACGCCGTGCAGGAAGAATACAGCATGGTCAAGCGTGACATCGAAACGACGCTGCTTCCCATCTGCGCTCAGCACGGCGTGTCGACGTTGAGCTATTCGTCCCTCGCGCTCGGTCTCCTGTCCGGGCGCATCGGTCCGGACCGGGTCTTCGAAGGCGACGACCAGCGCAAGGACAATCCGCGTTTCTCGATAGCCAACCGGGAAAAGGTCGGGCGTCTCATGAGCGCGATCCGGCCGATCGCGGAGAGCCATGGCGCTACCGATGCGCAGATCGTGATCGCCTGGACGATCCAGCAGCCCGGCATCACCTTCGCACTGTGCGGGGCACGCAATCCGGACCAGGCCAGGGAAAACGCCAGGGCAGGGTGCATCCGCCTGTCGAAAGACGAAATCGATACGATAAGCGAGGCAGCCACGCACCATCTGACCAACCTCGACGCCTGACCACCCGAACCGACAACCCCTCATGAGAACGCCGCCGCAGAGGCGGCGAACGGCGGAGCCATGCCTGAACAAAGAGACGAAAACCTCGAAACGATCCGCCGCGATGGCGCGTTCGACGTTGTCGTCGTCGGCGGCGGTATCAATGGCATTGGCGTCTATCGCGAGCTCGCATTGCAGGGCCTGCGCGTGCTTCTGGTCGAGCGCAACGATTTCTGTTCCGGCTGCAGTGCCGCGCCTTCGCGCATGATCCATGGCGGGCTGCGCTATCTTGAGAACGGCGAGTTCGACCTTGTCAGGGAATCCCTGCGTGAGCGCGATGCGCTGCTGGCCAACGCGCCCCACATGGTGCGGCCCCTGGCGACGACGATCCCCATCACCTCGATCTTCTCCGGGTTGCTCAACGGCACGGCCGGCTTCCTCGGCCTCACCAGCAAGCCGGCACGAAGGGGTGCGCTGCCGATAAAAATCGGCCTGATGCTCTATGACTGGACCACGCGTCGCCGCCGCGTCCTGCCCCGGCACCAGTTTCGCGGCGCGCGCGAGACGCTGCGGCGCTGGCCGGAACTGTCGCCGCGCTTGCACTTTTCCGCCACTTATTACGATGCGTGGATCAGCTATCCCGAACGTCTCGGCCTCGAGCTGATCCTCGACACGAAGCGTCTGGCGCCTGAAAGCGCAGCCTTGAATTACGCCCATCTCTCGCGCTCCGGCGAAGGTTTCGAGATCACTGACGGCCCGAGCGGCGAGCGCCTTTCCGTCGAGGCGCGAGTCATTGTCAACGCGACCGGCGCATGGCTCGACGAGGCACATGCCAGCCTGTTCGACCGCGCGCAGGGGCAGCAGGAGACACTCGTCTCCGGCACCAAGGGCTCGCACCTGATCCTCGACTGCCCGACGCTGCACGAGGCGCTGGGCGGGCATATGATCTTTTTCGAGAATTCCGACGGCCGGGTGTGCATCGTCTTTCCTTATCTCGGCAAGGTCCTGGCGGGGTCGACCGATATCCGCGTCGACGTAGCTGATCGCGTGCGCTGCGAGCCGGAAGAGCGCGACTACATCCTTGACGCCCTGCGTCTCGCTTTTCCGCGTATTCCTCTGGCGGAGGAGGACGTCGTATTCAGCTATAGCGGCATCCGCCCGCTGCCTCGCAGCGACCACGCGTTCACCGGCCGGATCTCGCGCGGCCATTTCGTCCATCGCCTGGACGGCCCCGTGCCCCAGTTCTGCATGGTGGGCGGCAAATGGACGACGTTTCGGGCCTTCGCCGAGCAGACCGCCGATGCGGTGATGGCCGAACTCCGACATGAGCGTGTGCGCGACACGCTCGACCTGCCGATCGGCGGCGGCGCCGGTTTTCCGCAGCGGCCAGAAGAGCTCCAGCACGAACTCGCCCGAGAGTTCAGGATCGGCGGCAAACGCACCGCGTATCTCGTGGATGCCTACGGCACGCGGGCCGGGGAGGTGCTGCGCTTCTGCATCGGCCGTGACGACGATACGCCGCTTGACGCGGCCGGCTGCATCACCGCGGCTGAAATCTCCTTCCTCGCAAGGCACGAATTGGTGGTCGGCCTTGCTGACGTGCTGCTGCGCCGGACCTCGCTGGCGATAAAGGGCGAGATATCGAGCGCGCTTATCGAGCGCGTCGCGGAGGTTCTCGCAGCCGAGTCAAGCTGGGGTGAAGAAAGAACCCGCAGCGAAGTTGACGCCTTCACCACGGACCTTGCGAACTACCACGGCGTCGCCCGCGAGATGCTCGACCAGCGAACCCACGACAGGAGTTTGACATGCGCGTAAGTACCAAAGCTCGAATGAACCGACTGTTCACGAATGGCGGCTGCCTCGACGTTGCGATCGATCACGGCGTCTGCAATGAACCAAGCTTCCTGGTTGGCCTCGAGGACATGGAGCGCGTCGTCGACACACTCGTCCGCGCCAGGCCCGACGCAATCCAGATGACCTACGGCCAGGCAGACCTTCTCCAAAACCGCCCGGAGAGAGACAAGCCGGCGCTGGTGATGCGCATCGATATGGGTAATCCCTACAATGCCGAACGGCATCGCGTGATGTGGTCGATGCTGCAGAATCATGACGAGCCGATCATCGGCGCGCTCGAAATGGACGCGGCCTGCGTGGTGGTGAACCTGTTCATGCTGCCGAACGAGCCAGAGCTTTTCCGCCAGTGCGTCGGGAATATCAGCCAGGTGCGCGAGGCTTGCCACAGATACGGCATGCCTCTCATGATCGAGCCGCTTGTAATGCTTCCGAATGAGGTGCGCGGCGGCTATCAGGTCGACGGCAATGCGGAAAAGATCGTCACGCTGGTGCGGCTGGCCTCGGAAATGGGTGCAGACATCATCAAGGCCGACCCGACCGACGACCCTGAGGATTTTCACCGGGTCGTGGAGGCCGCGCGCGTTCCGGTGCTCGTGCGTGGCGGCGGCAAAGAAGATCTGAAGGCCGTGCTGGAGAAATCGGCGGCCCTGATGGTGCAAGGGGCGAAAGGCATGGTCTACGGCCGCAACATCTATCAGCACGCCAATCCCAAGGCCGTGGTGAACGCGTTGATGGCCCTGATCCACCAGGGCGCAAGCGGCGAAGCAGCCTGGGAGGTCTATAATCGTGGCTGAGCGTGGTCGCTATCTCCTCGGCCTGGACGCCGGCAATACGGTCATCAAGGCCGTCCTGTTCAATCTTGAGGGCAAGCCGCTTGCGACGCATGCCATCGACGGTAGATCGCACACGCCGCATTCCGGACATGTGGAGCGTGATCTCGATGAGCTGTGGTCCAACGCACACGAAGCGATCCGGAACTGCATTTCAGCCGCGGCGATCGACCCGCACGACATTGCCGGGATCGGCTGCGCGGGCCACGGCAACGGGCTCTATCTCCTTGACAAGGCAGATAATCCCCTGCTCGGCATCCAGTCGCTGGATACGCGTGCCGCCGACCTTGCCACTGGCATGTCGGCCGCGGTGGGCGCTCCGCTGCACGAGATTTGCCTGCAGAAACCGTGGCCGTCCCAGACGCCGACCCTTCTCGCCTGGGTGAAGGCCAACGCGCCCGAGATCTACCGGCGCGCCGGGACGGTGATGCTGTGCAAGGACTTCATCACCTTCCGGCTCACCGGCGAGCGCGTGAGCGACAAATCCGACATGTCGGGCTGCGGTCTGCTGCGCATGCCGGACTGCACCTATGACGACGACCTCCTGTCGCTCTACGGGCTGGACGATGCGAAGCCGATGCTGCCGCGTCTCGTCGACTCCGCCGAAATCGCTGGCACCGTCTCGGCACGCGCGGCCGCCGAGACAGGCCTTGCCGAGGGCACCCCGGTGATCGGCGGCTTCTTCGACGTCGTCGCCGGCGCGATGGGCGCCGGCGTGATCGCGCCGGGGGAAGCCTCGATCATCGTCGGCACATGGTCCATCAACCAGGTCTTCTCCCAACGGCAGGTGGTCGATCCCTCCGTTTTCATGGTTTCTGGTTTCGGGCCTGGCCGTTTCGTCAACATCGAATCGAGCGCCACCTCAGCCGCCAATCTCGAATGGTATGTGCGCGAGCTGATCGAGCGCGGCGGCCATCACGACGATCCCTTCGGCCATTGCAACGCGCTCGTCGGCTCCGTCCGTCCTGCGGCCGACGATCCTTTCTTCCACCCCTTCCTGTACGGATCAGGACAGGATTCGGCGCACCGCGCCGGCTTCTACGGCCTGGCGGGCTGGCACGGCGAGGGCCATCTGGTGCGCGCCCTCTTCGAAGGGGTGATGTTCGAGCACAGGCGTCATGTCGACGTGCTGGCGAATGCCGGCGTGACATTCGAAAGGGCAGTGATCTCGGGCGGCGGTTCGCGCAGTCCGCACTGGCCGCAGATCTTCGCAGATGGGCTCGGGGTTCCGATCACGGTCGCCGAGGCGCGCGAGACCGGAGCCCTCGGCGCGGCCATCGGCGCGGGCGTGGGCGCGGGGCTGTTCACAGACTACGAAAGCGGCATCGTCGCGATGACCCGGCCGAGGGCCGTATTCCAGCCCGATCCGGCGACGAAGGACCATTACGACAGGCGCTACCACATCTACACCGGCCTCACGGCAGCTCTGGGCAAGTTCTGGAACGAGCTGCGCGAGCAGGCCGGCGCCGGGACGCGCTGAAGCGGTTGCAGGGAGGAGATTGAGCGGAAATGGCTGAGACGCTTGGCGTGGAGGGACGCTACGACTACGTCATCATTGGCGCGGGCACGGCCGGCTGCGTGCTCGCCAACCGCCTGACGGAAGATCCCGCCACGCGCGTGCTGCTCATCGAGGCTGGCGGCAGCGACAATTATCACTGGGTGCATATCCCCGTCGGCTATCTCTACTGCATCGGGACTTTGTCACATCTTCGTTCTGAGAATACACGGGTCCGAGGGAACGAGTTCGTGTTACGCGGCCTGGACTGCCTTCTGCCATTCGGTGAATGCCGCGTCTCGGAAGGTTCGAAGCGTGCACCTTGAGAGGAGGTGGCGTTGGAAGTTGAAGCAGTTGAAGACGGCCGCAGAAATCGTTGCGTCGATCCTGGCCTCTTGAAGCCTATCCACAATCGCTCTCGCCGCCGTACCGGCTGATGGGAATTCTCAGCACGATTGTTCAGTCGGCCGCCCGTCACATGGCATTGTTTAAGTCCCAGATTCCTCAGCGCCGCGCTATAGGAACGAAGCTTGTCAGTCACAATGGCTTCGGGAGAAACGCCCTGCTTTCTCAGCAGTTTCCGAAGCAGCTTCTTGGCTGCGCGCTTGTCCCGCCGCGGCTGGACAAGGATTTCGAGAACCTCGCCTTCACTGTCGACAGCACGCCACAAATACATCCGCCGCCCGCCGATCGAGACGAACATTTCATCCAGATGCCAAGGGCTGTGCGGTGTTGGTCGGCGCCGGCGCAAGTTCCTGGCGTAGGCAGTACCGAATTTCACGACCCAACGTCGGACCGTCTCGTA
>Ga0214472_10000727_pt1 | contig 39792 bp, 26 predicted proteins | sample RVTome_6_FD_207662 | JGI IMG/M metagenome (GOLD analysis project Ga0214472, IMG submission 207662) | Soil microbial communities from uranium-contaminated site in the Upper Colorado River Basin, Wyoming, United States - RVT140D175 | ecosystem: Environmental > Terrestrial > Soil > Contaminated >...
GGAGCAGCGTCGCTCGGCTCCTACCGGACGCGGGGTCCGCGCCCGATCCTGGGCCACACTGCGGCGTCTCCGGGCCTCAGTCGACCGGCGTATCCACCGGCGCTGCCAGCGCCTCGACCAGCGGCCCGAGATGGGCCTCGTACGGTCGCCAGCGACCGCCACGGCCGCCGCGGATCGGCTCCCGCAGCTGCTGCGCCGACATGGTTCGCACCGGGCGCTGGTTGCTGCTGGGGTCCAGGCAAGCGTCATCCCAAGGCAGACCGACGAAGTCGATCAGGGCGCGGGTCCAGTGCTCCGGATCCTCCACCATGCGCTCGTGATCCAAGGCCATGATCCGGTCCTGCGGTAGCACCCGATGCCAGTGGTCCATCATCGCGTGGTGCAGCTGGTACATGCGCCCGAGCTCACCCAGGTCGTACATGTATGCGCGGTTGGCGAGGATGTTGGCGGAGTAGCAGGACCAGCAATGGTCCATCGCCTCCCGCCGGCAATGGATGATGCGCGCGTTGGGCAGCATGAGGTGGACCACACCGACTAGCAGATCGTTGAACAGCTGCTTGTCCACGATCCGCGCTGCCTGCGGATCCCTGCGACGCAGCCCCGTCGCATAGGCGCTACCGGCGCTAGCCCACAGGGCCGGCGGCACCGCTTCGGGTCGCTCACCCAGCTGGAAGCCCGGTGGCAGCGCGTTGAAAATGCCGACCTGCAGCGCCTTGACCAGTTCGCCGGTCTCGCCCGCACCGAAGATGCTGGGGTGCGAGGACAGCACGTGCTCTACCAGGCTGCTGCCGGAACGCGGTAGGCCCACGATCAGTACCGGCGCGTCATCGCCAGCCCCGACACCGCGGAGCTCGCTGAAGACCTGCTCCGTGTAGTGCTCACGGATGGTGCGTACGTTCGCCTGCGCCGCAGCCAGGTCGAACTCCATGCCTGCGCGACGCAGGCGGTTGCCCTCGGCGTAGTGCTCGAAAGCGCGGTCGTGTTGACCCAGTTGATCGCGCGCGACCGCCGCCGCGAAACTGACCTGCAGGCGCACGGGTTCAGAGATGTCGTCGCGGGCTAGGATCTGGTCCATCTGCTGCAGGTGCGGATGATCCGGTGTGTACTGGGTCATGCGGGCCTTGGCGTAGTGGGCACCGCGCAGCGGATCGAGTTCGATGGTGCGCTCGATCAGCGGCCTCGCATCCTCGGCGGTCCGCATGGACTGGACGAAGCGAGCCTTCAATGACAGTAGCTCGAACACTTCGCCGAACATGTCCAGCGCGCGATCCACCTCCGCAAGCGCCTCATCCTCGCGGCCGGCCGCGAACAGCAGGTCGCAGATGTCCGCTGCGGTGGTCTCGGTCGGATGGCCGACCTGTAGCTCCCGGAGCAGGCGCACAGCCTCCAGCGACTCACCGGCGAACCTGGCGACTCCGGCGAGGGACCGCAACGCTTCGGGGTGGCCCGGCTCGATCGCCAGCGCGCGGCGCGCATGCAACTCGACCCGACCGACCTCCTGCGCTTGCTTCGCGCTACGCATGGCCTCGAGCTCTTGCCGCAGCGCTGCTGGCTCCATCCTCCTGGGGTCACGCATCAGAGCAACCGATCATCTCCCGGGTCCCGGATCAGGACGCCGGGGATGATACAGGACGAGGACGTGGTCCCGGTCCGGCATGCGTGCCGGACCGGGACCACGCTCCCCAAACGAAGACGGCCCGCTTTCGCGGGCCGTCTCCTGAGCATCCTTGCTCGGTTCTCAGATCAACCGATCAGAGGTTCTGCTCATAACGAACGTACGTCATGCGACCGAGGGCGTCGTGCAGGAAGCGGCTCCAGTTCGGATGACCGATGGACCCAGTCGCATCGACAGGAGGATCCTCAGCGAAGAGGTTCCTGGCGCCGATGGTGAACTTGCCATCCCAGCTCGTCTCGTAGGTGAACTGCAAGTCGAACGTGGTGTAGCTGTCCAGGGTGACCGGACCACCAACCGTGATGGAGGTGCTCGACCCGATGTGGTTCATCGAGAAGTTCGCACCGAAGTCACCGAGCGCCCAGTTCAGGCCGACGGTCGCACGCGCGTCCGGCAGACCGAAGCCCAGGTTCTCGATGAAGCCGGAGCCCGGCAGGAACTCGGTGAGGAACTCGTTGACCAGGGTGTAACGAACAGCCAGGTCGAACTCACCGATGTCACCGACGCCGAAGCCGTAATCCAAGCTGAAGTCCCAACCCGAAGTCTTGAACCCGGACAGGTTCAGGGAGGGAGCAACAACCAGGGTGATGCGGTTCGAGACCGGGTCACGAACGACGCGCGCGGTCGGATCGGTGTCATCCGTACCGGTGCGGGTGTTCAACTCGGTCGGCACCAGGCCCAGGTCTTCCAGTACCAGCATCTGACCCAACGTCACAGAAGAGATCTGGTTGTCGAGCTTGATGTTGTAGTACTGCAGACCCAGGGTCAGGCTGTCGGTCGCGTTCCAGACCACGCCAGCGGACCAGTTCGTGCTCTCCTCAGGCCCGAGCGCCGGGTTCGCGAGGAACAGCACTTCGTACTGACGGCTGGTGCAGGAGAACACGTCGCCGGTGTCGCAGTTCGTGGTGTCGATTGCACCCGGGAACGACTGCTGCGGCAGCTGGTTCAGGATGAACAGGTCCGGCGCGCGGAAGCCCGTGCCGTAGGACGCACGGAACAGCAGGTTGTCCATCGGACGCCACGAGACGGCGATCTTCGGGTTCACGGTGTCACCGAAACCCTGGTAATCGTCGTAACGCAGAGCCAGATCGACCTCTACGGTATCCAGGACCGGCAGCACCATCTCGGAGAAGACCGAGTAGTAGTGACGCTTACCGGCGGAGTTACCACCAGCGGTACCGAAGACGTTACCGGCAACCGACTGCGCGTCGTTGTCGTTGGTGAACGACTCTTCCGTGTACTCCGAACCGACCAGGAAGCTGACCGGACCGTTGGACATCTCGAAGAGGTCGAAGCTGATGTCAGCGTCCAGGGTCTTACGGACGGTCTCAGCATGGTTGATGATGGTGTGAGCGAACGGGAGGGTGTCACCCAGACCACCGGAGCCCTGCGGATCGATCGGAACGAACGGCGAGTAGCTGCCGCCGTCGATCGCAGCCTGCAGCAGCGAGTTGATGCCGTAACCGGCGCCGATGGCGTCCATCGTGGCGCGGCTGTGGGCGTAAGCAACTTCCCAATCAGCACCACCGAACCAGTCGCTGTAACCCTCAACACCGACCAGGATGTCCATCAGACGATCGGTGGTGTTGCTGTCACGCGGGCCGTTCGGGACCATGCGGATGTACAGCGTCAGGTTGAACGGACCGTTGTAGGCACCGTTGGCCGTGTACGGGCAGGTCAACGAGGTGTTGCTGCAGATGGCCGCCTGGTTCGGGTTGGAGTACTGCGAGTTCGCGAACAGACCAGCCAGGTAGTTCGCATAGTCGATATCGGCCTGGTTGGTCGAAGTCGTCGTATGCAGAGCCGTGTTGGTGTAGTTGTTCGGGTTCGCAGCGCCCATGGTCGGGAAGAAGGTGTTCGGAGCCGGTGCATACCGACCGAACGACTCTGTGTGCGACACGGTGACGCGGGTGAAGAACGTCATGTTCTGGTTGATCTCGTAGGACGAGTTCAACATCAGGCTGTCACGCTTCAGCGAGGCCTGGGTGGCCGCCTGACTGGCGTAGTTGTACTGACAGAAACCGAACAGGGTGTTGATCGAGTTCGGGAAGGTGTTCGGGTTCCCCAGACCATCGGTCGCCGCACCCAGGGAAGCCGGGCAGCGCGGATCCGCGAACGCCGAGGTGATCGTCGTGGTGACGCTCGGGTTGATCACGGTCAGGCTGGTGTCCGGATCCCAGCTCGCCATGCTCGGCGGGTAGCCGAAGACGGACAGGCCGGTCTGTGACCAGGGACGGTCGGCGTCGAAGAACATCCCGCGCTCCTGGTGATCCAGGGTGAACGTGATGTTGCCGCTGCCGCCCGACATGCCGCCCACGATGTGCGCGGAGCTCTCGGTCGGCTCGCCCCAGCTGGACTCGGCGTAGCCGACGCCCATGTTGATGCCCTCGTAATCCTTACGCAGGATCACGTTGACCACGCCACAGATCGCGTCGGTGCCGTAGATGGCGGACGCGCCATCCTGCAGCACTTCGATGCGCTCGACAGCGGCCAGCGGGATGATGTTCAGGTTCTGGGTCTGACCACCGTCGATGACGCCCGAACCGGCGACGCGACGACCATCCAGCAGCACGAGGCTGCGGTTGGAGCCACAACCACGCAGGCTGACGGTTGCCTGGGACTGTGCGGTGTAACCCGAGGACTCCGCGAAGGAACCGAAGCTGTTGAAGGTGCTATCGCGCAGCACGTCTGCTACGGAAAGATCACCTGAAGCCTCGATGTCCTCACGGGAGATGACGGTCACGGGGGACGGACCTTCGATATCCAGACGCTTGATGCGCGTACCGGTTACCTCGACCCGATCCAGACGTGCAGCGTCGTCATCCGCACCGAAGGCGGCGGGCGCCTGGGCGACGGATGCAGCGACACCGGCGGTCAGAGCGAACCGCACTGCGTCTCTGATCGTGTTTCGACTCTTCATGCAGACAAGCCTCCTAATGAGAGGTTGGCACCAGAGGGCACATGCCCTCTGAAGTTTTCCCGGCTAAAAGCAGCCGGGGATTCGCTGTCCGTAACAGGCACCGAAGAGGCACCGCTTACGGATCAGTGGTCCGACTATAGCAGTTCTGTGGTGAATTTGAAGACAGTTGTTGCTCTGGCAAGACTTCGGGGCTGGATCGGCCCGCTGACCGGCCGCTCCGGCATGACCACGGGCACCCTGCCATGCGGCTGATTCCGGGCCTCCCGGCCTGAGCCCGCCGAACCGTCGAAGCTAGGTTCAGACCTGTTGCGAGATCGCAACAGATGGCTTGGATCGGGGCTGGTGGAAAGCTGCTGTTGCAGGTCTGCAACAGCGGCTCAGCGAGACAGATCCATCCACCAGCCCATCAGGCGCTGACTGTCATGCCGCACCAGTTCAGGAGCTGAGACCTGCAGGCCGAGGCCCGCCGCGCGGGCGCTCAGGGCTTCCAGCGCCCCGCTGTCCAAGGCGACCGCCTTCAGGTTCAGCAGGCGATCCCGGTTGGCGACCATCTCGCGTCGGAAACGGGCCAGGGCCTTGCGCAGCTCCGCCGGCGGCCGGGTCCCGATGCCTTCGATGATCTGTCCGAGCTGGCCGAGCACCGAGCGCAGCAACTCCGGGAAGCGGGTCTGTGCGATGGCCTCCGATACCTGAGCTGCGGCCCGGTTGAACGCCAGCCGGTCCTGCTCCGCCCGCGCCGAGTCCAAGCGGCCGAGCATGCGATCCGCCACCTCGATGACCCCCTTGCGGTGCAACACCAGCGCGGTGTGCTCGAGGTCCGCCCGGGTGGTCTCCAGGACCACGGATGCGGGGTGATGCAGGATGAAAGCAGCCTGCCCATCGGGAGCAAGGACCCGCGCGAGCTCAGCCAGGACCTCGTCCATCGGGGTGTACTCGAGGGCGTACTGCCCGCAGACCGCAGTCACCTCACCGTCCGCGAACGGCAGTGCCGCAGCGCTGGTCCTGGGGTGGAAGCGGATGCCGGCCAGCAGGGTCGCAGCGTCCGGCACCGTCCGCATCGGATCGATGTCAGCCAGGTCTACGCCGTGCACCGCCAGCTCCAGCCCCGCGGCCCTGCTCACCTGCGCCGCGATCGCGGCGATCGCACCGTTGCCGGTCCCGATGTCCACCACCGTCGCGCCGTGTGGCAGCGCTCCGAACCAGCGCTCCCACAGCTGGCGCATCGGCCCGTCGTAGTTGCCTTGGAAAGCACCGGTGCAGGAATGGAGTAAACCCTGGGACCAGTAGCGGTCCCAAGCCTCGGTCGGTGCATCGACCCTGGCCCTAGGCTCGCGCGACATGCCGTTCAGCTCGGGGACCGCTCAGGCATCCGGACCGTCGGAGCCCGGGGCCATCGGATCGCCGTAACCGAAGTACTCCGCCCAGGGTGCGATCACAGGGATATGCGGCTCGAGCTGCTCGCGGTAACGCTCCCAGCGGTAAGCCGCATGCTTGTAGACCTGCTGGCTGACCTGGCGATAGCTCGGCGTGTTGATGCGACGACCGCTGAGCGCATGTTTGACGTGATCCATGACCGCGTCGTCCCAGCCGACGCCCAGGAAGTCGAGGATGCCGCGCGCCTCCCGCTCCTTGTCCTGCACCAGATCCTCGTAACGGACGCGGTGGTACGAAGGCTCCAGCATCTCCACCGAACGGCGCCAGACCGACATGGTCGCATCGTAGAGCTCGACCGTACGCCCCATGTCCACGAAGTTGGTCATCGCCTGGTTCATGGTGAAGTCCTGCATGAAGCAGCTCAGGCAGGCATCCATCGGGTGGCGGATGGCGAGCACGATCTTCAGGTCCTTGAGTACGCGCATCAGCAGCGGGACCTTGCCGGTAGCCAGCGGCATCTTGTCGATGATCACCGGTGCGGCACCGGGCTCGATCCAGTTGGCGAACTCCTTGTAGTACGCCTCGCGGATCTCCTGCACCTGACCCTCGTCCATATCCGCCACCGAGCTGGGGTAGTCACCCAGGCGGTGCGCAGCGCTGACCAGCCGGGACAGCATCGGGCGCTCGTCGATCACCTTGATGCGGGGGTGCGCGTCGAGGATCTGGTCCAGCAGCGTGGTGCCGGAACGCGGGAAACCGCACAGCAGCACCGGCGCTGGCCACTCATGATCAGACGCGTACTCGACCGGCTTAAGCGCGCGTAGGCGCGCGCCCCACTCCGGCGTGAACGCATCCACGGTGGCGTGGATCATGTTCAAGTAGGTGTTGTTGCCGGGCCGCATGGTCTCGTCGAGGCCCTCGGCGACGATGTCGTTGCCGGCCTGGATCTCGGCATAGGCCTCCGCGGAACGCCCGAGGCGATCGAGGTGCTTCGAGAGCTCGAAGTGGATCGCGCGCTTGAGGCCGGGGCCGACGTTGCGACGCGACTGCACCTCTCGCAGTTCGGTCACCGCATCCTCGAAGCGCCCGTCGCGGTAGTAGAGCTTGGCGCGCGGCACGTTCAGTGCGGGGTTCCGTGCGTCCAGCCGCTCAGCTTCCGCCAGCGCCGACTTCGCATCCGGCAGCCGGTTGCGGAACTCGTGCACCACCGCGAGACCCATCCATGCTTCCGCGTGGCCGGGGTCACCTGCGGTGACGCGCTCGAACTGCGAACAAGCTTCATCCGAACGATCGTTGTCGTGCAGGGCGTAGCCGTAGAAGGTGCGGATCGCGAAATCCAACGGCGCGAGCTCGGTCGCGCGCTCGATGCAGCTGAGCGACTTCTGGTCGTGCTTCAGATCGCGGTTGATCCGCGACAGCTCCAGGTAACCCTCCGGGTACTCGGGATCCAGGTTGAGCGCGCGGCGCAGGAGCTCCAACGCCTCGGTGGTCTCCTCGCGCATGTGCAGCAGCTGTGCCTTGGCGACCATGGTCGGTACCGCATCGGGCTTCACCGCCAGCGCGCGACCGTAGTACTCGAGTGCGCGGTCCTGATCCTCACGCAGCAGGTAGATCTTGCCGAGGTTGGTCAGCACCGCGTAATCGTCGGGCTGGTGCTTGAGCGCGGCCTCGAAGGTCGCGACAGCCTTGTCGTAGCTCGCGGTCCGGTAGTACACGGTACCGAGGAGGTTGAGTACCTGGGCCGAGTCCGGCCAGCGCTCGCGCGCATCCTCCAACTGCGTCTGCGCAGAAGCGAGGTCCTTGGTGTCGATCTGGAGCTGCGCCAGTCGGAGGCGCGCATCCAGCTGATCGGGATGTCTGCGCACACCTTCGCTGAGGTGCTGGATCGCGCGGGGGCGATCACCCGCCGCCTCGTACACCATGCCGAGCACGAGGTGCACCCCCGGACGCTCCGGCGCGCGCGCGAGACCACGTTCCAGGTGCTCCGCGGCGCCACGGAAATCGCGCTTGTCGTAGAGCAGGACGCCGAGGAAGTGCAGGACCTCGGGGTGCTCAGGGTAGTGCCGGAGGAGCTGCCGGTAGATCGGCTCCGCGGCGGCGCCGTGCCCGGACCGCTGCAACTGCACGGCCTGCCGGAACGCTGCCAGCGCGCGTGGGTCCAGATCTCTAAGGGCTTGGGGGACGGCGCTCAAAGGATCACCGGGTCGGATCGTCGGGGGGTGCGCATTCTATCCGGCGGTGGTCCGGGCAGCCAACCGGCGCAGGCGGCGGGACCGGGCGCTCAACGCGGGTCGGGGTAGCCAGCCGCTACAGCCAGCGCAGCGAGCCTGTCCATCCAGGGGCTGAGCCGCTCGCGGAACGGCTGCCAGGCCTCGGGGCCGCGCACCAGCAGCGGGTCCGGCATGGCTGCATCCAGCGCGGAGGGGGTGAGTGCCGCAGCCAGATCATCCGCACCGGTACCTGTCCCTGCCCAAACTGCGATCTCGGTTGCGACACCGTCGGGTGAGGCTCGCAGGTCCTCGATCCGGACGCTGAGCACCTCGGGCGCCGCGACGGATCGGATCCGCTGCCAGGCCCCCATCGCGCGCTCCAACGCCAGCAGGAGTTCGTCGGGGTCCCGCAAGGGCGCGCCCAGCGAGATGCTGTCATCCGCATGCAGCTGGCACGACAGGAACACTTCGCAGGGATGGCGCAGCACCTCCAGGAAGCGTGCGCCGGGGAACACGCGGCTGGCGGCGTGCGCGTAAGCCAGTGACCACGGCGCCGCATCAAACAACTGTGTACTCGCGCCTGCGGACGCGCTATCCCAGTACGCCTTGCGCGCGAGCGCGCGTCTACCGATGTCCATCTCGCGCAGCGCATCGATCAGGGTGGCATCGCCGTAGCCCTGGAGTGCGGAGATCATCGCAGCGAGTGGGCGGCGCGACAGCAGTGCACTCGCGCCACCAGCCATCGCCAGCGCGCGCGCGACCGCCGTCGCGCCGGCGCGCGGCAGACCGACGATGAACGACGGGGCAGCGGTGCCATCCGTCGGCGTCGGTAGCGCAGGCCAATCGTCAATAGCGAGACCGCGGGCGACCTCATCGACACGATCGCGCAACTCCGCCAGCAGCGGCTCGTCCCCACCACCCCGCTGCGCTGCACGGCGTCGCGTTGCGGTCGTGTTGGCCGCATCGGCTGCTGCCATGGCGTCGGCAGCACCACCCTGCCGGATCCTGAGGCGGCTCAGCTGCAGTGCGGCGGAATCCAATGACAAGCTGTCCGCGCCACGCGCAGTCAAGGCCTCGAGTTCACGCACCGCCGCTTCCAGCGCCCCGCTGCGTTCGCGCAAGCGGGCGGCTGTGATCAGTGCCTCCGGGTCCCGCATGGCGAGCGGGCCTACCGATGCGAGCATGGTCTCTGCGGCCGCAACCGCGCCTTCGCGCTCCAGCGACGCGGCGCGTGCGATCTTCAGCAGCGGATCATCGATCCCCGCAGCGAGCGCGGAGTCGAGCTCGGCCGCCGCCGCAGCGGGATCTCCCGCATCGGCCAGCAGGCGCGCCAACAACCGGCGCAGGTTGGGATCGTGCGGCGCCTTTGCGATCGCGCTGCGCAGGCCTGCGATCGCATCCTCGATCCGCCCCTGATCCCGCAGGATCTCGGCACGGGTGCAGACCGCACGCGGATCATCCGGCGCACCTGCGAGCACGCGCTCGATGTGTGCGCGTGCGGCATCGATGCGCCCGAGCCTGCGCAGCGACTCAGCAGCATTGATGGCGATGATGTGTGAACCCGGCGCGAGCTGCAGTCCGCGCTCGAAGGCCTGCACCGCAGCCTCATCCTGACCGCGCCGCGATTCGACGATGCCGAGGTTGTTCCAAGCGGCCGGGATGCTGCCATCGAGGTCGATCGCGCTGCGCAGCAGCTCAGCCGCAGCATCGTAGATACCCCGGTCGAGCTGGATCAGCCCGAGGTTGATGCGCGGGCCCGGCCGGCCGGGCGCGAGCATCAGGGCCCGATCCAGGTACCCCTGGGCCGCGTCCAGCTCCCCACGGCTGCGGAGCAGCCCCCCGAGGTCGGTGAGCACGTCGGCATCGTCCGGCGCCAGCGTCAGATGTGCACGGAAGCCGGCGATCGCACCGTCGAGATCCCCGCTGGAGAGTGCGCGCCGCGCTGCGGCGAGGTGCTCGCCGGGATCCGTACCTTGTGCCTGACCGTATTCCTTCATCGCGGTATTATCCTCTAGCCACGATGTGAAGGCGACCTCGCGCATCCCCCTGATCGCCACTTACGCGCTCGGTCCGTAGCCGACGGCCCTCCCGCTTGGAGATGACAGATTGATCGCGACCATCCTATCGGTGGCAGCCAGTACGACTCTTCCGTTCCGTGATGTCAGCGCGGACAGCGGGATCGGCTTCGTTCAGCACAGTGGCGCGATCGGCGAGCGCTGGCTGCCCGAGATCATGGGTGGCGGGGTTGCGCTGATCGACTTCGACCGCGACGGTGACCTGGATGTCTACCTGGTCCAGGGCCGCAGCTTCGACCCCACCGTCCCCGGCCCCAGCGACCGCCTCTACCGGAACGATGGCGGACTGAGGTTCACGGACGTGACGGACGCTGCCGGCATCGCCAGCTTCTCAGATTACGGCATGGGTGCCGCGGTGGGCGATTTCGATGGCGACGGCTGGGACGATATCTACGTGACCAACCTCGGCCCCAACCGCTTGTTGCGGAACGATCGCCATGGTGGCTTCGTGGATGTCACCGCCGCGGCCGGGGTGGACGATGACCGGATGTCCCTCCCCGCGACCTTCTTCGATATGGATGCCGATGGGGATCTCGACCTCTTCGTCGGTGCCTACCTGCAGTGGTCGCTGGCGTTGCACAAGCCCTGCCGCAGCAACGCGAGCGCGCTGGACTACTGCTCTCCGAAGGTCTTCCGTCCCGAGGTGGACCGGCTGTTCGAGAACCTGGGTGACGGGACCTTCCGGAACGTCACCATCGCGTCCGGGATGAACACCGCCTTCGGCCCTGCCTTGGGCGTGGTCGCCGCCGATCTGGATGGCGATGGCCGACTGGACCTGTACGTGGCGAACGACGGCGCCGCGAACCAGCTATGGCTGAACCAGGGCGGTGGCCGCTTCCGCAACGAAGCCCTGATCGCCGGCGTCGCGTTGAACATGGACGGTCTCGCCGAGGCGTCGATGGGGATCGATGCCGGTGACGCTGACGGCGACGGCGACACCGACCTGTTCATGACCCACCTCTCAGGAGAGACCAACACCCTGTACGTGAACGCTGGTGACGGTTTCTTCGACGATCGCTCCGCTACGACCGGCATGGCGACGCCATCGGCCCCGCTCACCGGCTTCGGCACGCGCTTCATCGACTACGACGGTGATGGCGACCTCGATGTGTTCGTCACCAACGGCGGCGTGATGCTGATCTCGGAACAACTCGCGCGTGGGGACGACATGCCGCTGAGGATGCCCAGCCTGCTGTTGCAGAACGACGGTAGCGGGCGCTTCGCCGACGTCACCGCCGCCGCAGGGCCAGCGCTGACGGAGCTGCGGATCGGGCGTGGTCTGGCGACCGGGGACCTGGACGATGACGGCGATCCCGACCTGATCGTCACCAGCAACGGTGGTCCGGTGCAGGTGCTCGAGAACATCGCACGCGACAACTCGTCTTGGGTCGGGATAGACCTGCGCGACGGTGCGGGCGCAGCGGTCTCCGGTGCCCGCGTCGCGCTGCGCTGCGGCGACCTGAACCTGGTTCGGAGCGCGCAGCGCGATGGCAGCTACCTCTCCGCGGGTGACCCGCGCGTACTGTTCGGCTTGGCCGACCGGCGCGGCAACTGCGACGCCAGCGTGCGTTGGCCGGATGGGCGCACCACGCAGCATGCGGGCCTGGCCATCGGTCAGTACCACCGGATCGAGCGTCCATGATCACCCCGATTCTTCTGATCGCACTGGCCAGTGCCTACTCGCCCGCACTGCCGGCGAACATCGAGGACGTCACGCCATCGGTGCGCGCTGAGGTGGTAGATCGCTACGATGCGCTGTCAGCAACCCCGACGACGCCGAGCGGCGCCTATGCGTCGGCGCTCGCAGCCTACGGCGAGGTACTCATCGCGCATGGCCTGGAAGCAGACGCGATCGCGCCGCTGCGCGCGGCGCTGGATCTGCGACCCGAGCAGGGGGACTGGCGCTACGTGCTCGCGTTCACGCTATCCCGACTCGGCGACCAGGACGGTGCGCTAGCCGAGTACACGGTGCTGCTGGATGCGGATCCCGGAGATGCCATCGCGCTGATCCGCCGCGGCTGCCTGCAGTCGCAGATGGGGCGCTTGGAAGGCGCGGCGGCCGACCTGGACCTCGCTGCGGAGCTGGTCGGCGAGCATGCGTTCGCGCTGACCTGCCGCGCCCGGGTCACCTACCTCGATGGCGATTACGCGGCGACCGTGCGCATGTTGGAACGCGTGCTCGAGCTGCAGCCCAGCGTGGACTCCGTGCACCACATGCTCGGCATGGCCTACCGCCAGCAGGGTGATGTCACTGCGGCGCGTGACCATCTACAGCGCCAGGGTGATGTGGAACCCACGTTCCGCGACGAGCGCCTAGCGCGCATCGTCGCGCAGGACCGCAGCGTGCAGTCCCTGGTGGAGCGAGCACTGGATCTGATCCGCTCCGGTCACCCGCAAGCTGCGGAGCGCGAGATCCGGTCGGCGCTAGAGGCCAGCCCCGAGGACGTCTCAGCGAGGATGGCCCTGGTCGCGCTGTACAACGCTAACGACCAGCTCGACCTCGCCATCCCCGTACTCCTGGACATCGTGCGCACGGACCCCGATTACGCGCCCGCGCGCTACCGCCTGGGGCAGATCGCATCAGCCCAGGGGGACCTCACGACCGCCAGCGAGCGTTACGCGGAAGCCCTGGTCATCCAGCCCGACAACCTCGAAGCCGGCTACCAGCGTGCTTCCATGCTGCTCCAGATCGATGAGACTGAGGCCGCGATCGCGCAGCTGCAACACCTGGTCGACCTGGTGCCGGACAACGTGTTCATCCGCCTCCAGTTCGCGACAGCCCTGCTCGCCGGCGGCCGCTGCGAGGATGCGCTGGCGACCACACGCACCGATGACGCGCGGGCCCCGGGACGCGCGGATCTGCTCATTGTGCTGGTACGCGCCAGTGCGGCTTGCGCGGACGGTGCGTCGCGCCGCGAGATGCTGCCGATCGCAGATCAACTGCTCGCGATGCGACCCGCACCCATCATGTACGAGTTGCGCGCGCTGCTGAGGCGATCACTGGGGGATACCGCCGGGGCGCGCGCGGACCTGGAGGTCGCGCTGCGTGATAATGCCGACCGTGGCTTCGGCGATGTGCTGCGCGCCCGCTACGCAGCGATGACGCAGGGTGCGGCTGAACCGGGCCCGATCCCGCCAGGTCACCCCTTGCGCACACTGCCCGGTACCTTCGGCAACGACCGCTGATGCCCCGCGCGACGCTGGAGCACCCTCGCTCATCAGGCTCCTGAGCCTGATCGCCGCGCCGGCAGCCGCGCATTCCGCGCCATGCCCCTCGCACTCGATGCGGTCCTGACCCAGCCACGCTGATAGAATCCGCGGTCCTTCCAACGCCTAACGCCCAGGGGGCCATCGTGCCGAACCGTTCCTCGAACCCGCTCCTCATCGTCCTGCTGCTAGCGCTGATCGCGGTGGGGACGGCGCATGCGGAGGACGCCTCGGTACCCTTCCCGCACCCCGACCTCAGCGAGCTGCAGCCCCGGGTCCGCGATGTGCTGCAACCTGCGATCACCTACTTCGAACGCAGCCGGGGCCGCATGGATGGTGCCGAGCTGGCATCGCTGTACGGCGGGCTGGGCATGCACTACCAGGCTCAGCGCATGAACGAGCCCGCGGAGCTGGCGTACCGCCGCGCGCTGGCGCTCGCGCCTGACGATTTCCGCTGGAACTACTACCTCGGTTTCCTGCTCGAGGAATCCGATCGCCTGGACGAGGCGCAGCTCGCGTACCGGAGAGCGCTGGCGGTGGAGCCGGGCTACCTGCCTGCACGCATGCGCCTGGGGCACGCCGCGATCGCAGCCGGTGACGTCGCGGGCGCCGAACGCGCGTTCCGATCGGTGCTCGCGGATGCACCGGAGGATGCCAGCGCGTTGGCTGGCCTGGGCCAGGTGCTCGCAGCCCGCGGCGAACACGCTGAGGCCATCACGATGTATCGGCGTGCGCTGGAGCATCAACCCGGCGCCGATCAGCTCCACTACCTGCTGGCGCTCTCCTACCAAGCGACCGGTGATAACGACACCGCGCGCACGGAGATGGCGTTGCGCGGGGAGCGCACACCGTTCACCCCGGACCCGACGCTGGCGCTGATGACCATCCGCACCCAGGGATCGACCCCGTTCGTGCGGCGTGCGGTCTCCGAGCTGCAGGCGGGACGCACCGAGCAAGGCCTGAACGCACTGGAGATCGCGATCGCGATCAACCCGCTGGACCTGGACGCACGCATCACGCTGGCGCGCGCGCTGGTGCTGCGTGGCGATCCCACGCGAGCTGAGGAGATGCTCCGCATCATCCTGCAGCTCGATCCGATGAACGCGCTCGCGATGGTCAACCTGGGCGACCTCCTGCTGCGGACCGATCGCCCCGCGGACGCTGCGGAGGTCCTCGGTCGCGCGGTCCAGATCGAGGCCCGGCCCACGACCTACGCGCAGCTGGCCAGCGCGCTATCCCGTTCTGGGCGCTACGCGGATGCTGCGGTCATCTACGTACAGCTCGGCGAGGTCGAACGCCCCGAGGGATCCGAGGCTCCTGACCCTTACTACTTCGCCGGCATCGCGTTCGAAGGTGCTGGTCAGTGCAAGCTCGCGATCGACGCGCTGTCGCTGGCCTACCAGCGGAACGCACCCAACCCCGCGCGCATGGACGCGCTGATCCGCGTCGTCTCGACCTGCCCGGACGCCACGGGGCAACAGCGTTCGGATGCCATGCACATGGCGGCGAACCTGTACAACAACCTGCCCTCGCAGTGGACCTCCGAGACCTATGCGATGGCTCTGGCCGCGAACCAGCGTTTCGACGATGCCGTGGACCTGCAGGGTCAGGCGATCTTCGAAGCGCTGCGCGATGGGAACCTGGCGGCGAACCCGCAGCTGCAGGAGAACATGCAGCGTTACAACGCCCAGCAGCGGGCAACGATCGCATGGCCCGCTGGCCACGAGATCTACTCGCTCAGCCTGGCCTCAGCTAGCCAGCAAGCGGCAGCCGCCGCGGAAGCTGCGGCGCAGGACGGCGCTCAGCCCTGAGCGCAGGACATGGCGCAGCCCCCTCAGGACCGCAGCATCCGACTCCTCGCCGGTGGGTCGGCGGCGGACTTGGTCGCGAACGACCTGGTCGCAAGCGTGCGTGCGGTCCCGAACTACCTGAGCGCTTCCGAGTGCGAGCGTGTCCTCGCCATGGGTGCCGCCGCGCCACAGCTCAGCGGTACCGTCGGTCAGGGACTGGACCAGGTCGCACAGATCCGGCGGTCACGGGTGACCGCGATCTACCCCTGCGCTGACACCCAGTGGCTGTTCGATAAGCTGGAGTACGCGCTACACCGGTTGAACGAGGGTTACGGCTACCAGCTCACCGGGTTCATGGAAGGCGCACAGATCGCCTGGTACGAAGCAGGTGGTGCGGGCGGCGACGGCCACTACGACTGGCACGTGGACATCGGTCCCGGCCCCTACTCCCTGCGCAAGCTATCGATGTCGGTGCAACTGTCCGATCCCGCCGACTACGACGGCGGCGAGCTGGAGTTCATGGCTTCCGCAGAGTCGGGCATCCGGACCAGGGGCAGCCTGATCGTGTTCCCATCCTTCCTGCAGCACCGCGTCACGCCGGTGACGCGCGGCATCCGCGCCTCCATGGTCAGCTGGATCGCTGGACCGCCCTACCGTTGATCCGATCGGATCAGGTCCCCTGTGCTACCGCGAGGCGCAGCGCGATCGGCCCCAGCTGATCGGCGTAGTGCTCCCAACGGCGGACCGCGCGTCCGTACAGCGGCTGACGCACCTGCCATACCGACAACGTCGCGACCGCGCGGCGGCTGTCCTGGAAGCCGATGCACGCGGGGTCCCAAGCGAGGTCCAGGTGCTCGAGCATCCGACGCACTTCGGGCTCCGGATCTGCGACCAGGGACTCGTAGTCCACACTGATCAGACGCGGGTCACCCAGCGACTCCCAGTGACGCATCTGCGCCACGTAGACCTCGCTGTAGCCGGCGATGTCCTCCAGGCTGTTCGCGTACGGGTTCCCGATCGGGAAATCCTGGAAGTAGAGCGATACCGCCACATCGCGCAGATCGCGGCGGCAGTGGATCACGCGTCCTTCCGGGAAGGCCTTAAGGAACAGTCCGATCAGCAGGAAGTTTGCGGGGTACTTGTCGGAGACCCAGCGGTGCTCGCCGCCCTTGCTGCGCAAGGCCTGCGGGTAGGCATGCTGCAGCGACGCCAACGCATCGGGCTCACAGCGCGCCGCCAAGGTCTCCGCGGTCAGCGGGTTGCTGAGGAAATGCGCGGGCAGCAGTACGGTCTCACCAGCACCACCGACCTCGGGGTGGCTGCACAGGATCTGCTCGATCAAGCTGGTGCCTGAGCGCGGGAGACCGACGATCAGGAGCGGACCACCCGCACCCTCGGGTACCGGTCCTAGCGAGGCCGCATCCGCGAAGGTCTCGCGGAGCAGTGCGGCGCGCTGGCGCTCGGCGTCCCCGTTCCAGCCGCGCTGCCAGCGACGGCGTAGCTCGTTCGCCTCATCGGCAGCGACGAACGCCTCCTCCCAGCGACCCATGTCATCCAGCACCTTGGCCAGCGCGTAGTGCAGCCGTTCGCGGATGCCGTGTCCGGGCTGCCCCTGCTCGATCGCATCGCGCAGGCGCTGCAGCATGGGGTCCGCGGGATCCGCGTAGCGGCGCAGGCCAGCGATGTCGGTCAGCACGTCCAGGCGCCGCGGTGCCAACTGCAGGATGCGCTCGTAGTCCGCCTCAGCCGCATCGAAATCACCGCGGTTCCGGTGCGCAGCCGCACGCGCGTACAGCGCCTCGATGCACTCTGGATCCAACGCGAGCGCCTGCTCCAGGTAGCTCTGGGCATCAGCGTCGCGCGCCAAGGACAACTGGATCGTCGCCAGAGATGCCAAAGCGACGGGGCGCGCCGCACCAGCGCGGTCCAGCAGCTCCGTCATCGCCACCAGGCCAGCCTCATCGCCGCCGCTGAGCACGGCCTGACCGACCTCGCGCCAGAGGTCACCATCGGTAGCGGATGCTGCCAGCGCCTCGATGTACTTCGACGACGCATCAGCGCGACGATCGACGGCGACCAGGCAGCGCGCATGCTCGCTCAGGAACTCCCAGGAGGCGCGCATCTCCGGTGGCAACGTCTCCAACAGTCCGAGCGCATCCGCAGGACGTCCGCCAGCTCGGAGGCTGCGCACGAGCAACAGCAGCAGGGCGGGCGAGCCCTTGCCCTGCCGGATCAGCTGATCGCATGCGGTCGCGACCTGCATGTGCTTGCCCTGCGCGGACAGCGCGGCGAGCTGCTGCAGGAGCTGCTGCTGGTCGGGTTCTGGGACACTCATCGCTGCTCACACCTCATGCGCTATCCACCATCAGCGCCTCGCGGCGCAGGGTATCCGCCTGCCGGAGCAGGTCGGCTTCGTCGGTATCGATCACACCTGCGACACGCGCGGCTTCGATCTGCTCGCTGATGCTATCGCCAGCCACCAGCTTCACACGCCTGGCTTCGACCAGCTTGCGCATGGCACCGCGCCCCGCGAGCTTCAGCTCCAGCGCTCGCTCGAGCACGCGCACAGCGTCGCTCTCCTCGCCGGACAGGTACATGCCTGCGGTCAGCAGGTCACGCTGCGCCGAGGGCGCGGAGACCTGCTCCGCGATCCGCGATTCGAGCGCGTCATCCGGGCGACGCACGCTGCGGCCGTAGGGGAACACCCAGAGGCGCAGCGGGAGGCCGATCCAGCGCGGCAGGCTGTCGGTGACTTCGACCAGCGAGTTCTGACAGCGCCACAGCGAATCACGCAGACCCCATCGCGCGAGGTCCAGCTCCTCCTCGCGCCGACCACGGTCGCGGAAGCGCTTGACCACGCAGGCGCCGAGGTAGAGCTGGCTGAAGGCATCGGCCATGCGCGCGGAGATCCGCTCGCGGCGCTTGAGCGAGCCGCGCAGGTAGAGCAGCAACACATCGGTCACGAAGGCGAAGCCGGCCGACAGTCGGTTGAGCCTGCGGATCTCCGGCGCCAACGGCCCGGAACCGGCGGGCGCGAGGTTCAAGCGGCCACCGGTGAGGCCGAGCAGCAAGCTACGCACGGCGTTGCGCACGCCGTGGCCGACGTGCGCGATCAGCACCTTATCGAAGTCGGGCAGCGCCTGATCGTGGTCCATGCCGACCATGCTGAGCTCGCGCACCAGGTAGGGATGGCACCGCATCGCGCCCTGACCGAAGGTCATCAGGCTGCGGGTGAGGATGTTGGCGCCCTCGACCGTCACGGCGATCGGTGCGAAGCGATGGTACTGACCCAAGGGGTTGCGCGGCCCGATGTTCACCCCGGCACCACCGCGGATCTCGAGCGCATCCTGCACGACCTGGCGACAGCGCTCGGTCGCGTTGTACTTCATGATCGATGAGATCACCGAGGACTTCTCACCCGCATCCAGGGCCGCCAGGGTGACGGACCGCGACGCATCCAGCACGTAGGTGTTGCCCGCGATCCTGGCCAGCGCCTCCTGCACACCCTCGAACTCAGCGATCGGCACGCGGAACTGTTCGCGCACCCGAGCGTAGGCACCGGCGATCCGGGTCGCGAGCTTCGCACTGCCGGTGGACAACGCCGGCAAGGAGATCGCTCGGCCGTCGGTCAGGCACTCCATCAACATGCGCCAACCCTGGCCCGCGTACTCCGGACCGCCGACCAGTTGGTCCACCGGAACGAAGACATCGGTACCGCGCACCGGGCCGTTGAGGAAGGCGATGCCCATCGGGTCGTGCCGCTCACCCAGCTCGACGCCCGGCAGGTCCGTCGGCACCAGCGCCAAGGAGATGCCGAGCTCCGGCCGGTCGCCCAGCAGGCCATCGGGGTCGCGGAGCTTGAACGCGAGGCCGAGCACGGTCGCCACCGGCGCCAGCGTGATGTAACGCTTGTCGAAGTTGAGGCGGATGCCCAACACCTCGCGCCCCTGGTACTCACCACGCTCCACGATGCCGTAGTCAGGGATCCCGGAGGCGTCCGAACCGGCTTCCAGCCCGGTCAGCGCGAAGCAAGGGATGTCCTCACCGCGCGCGAGCCGCGGCAGGTAGTGGGCTCGCTGCGCTTCGGTCCCGTAGCGCAGCAGCAGCTTCCCCGGGCCGACGGAGTTCGGGATCATCACCGTCAGCGCGCCGGCTATGGAGCGGCTCGCGACCTTCATGACGACCTGGGCATGACCGTTCTGCGAGAACCCCTTACCGCCGAACTCCTTCGGGATCACCATCCCGAAGAAGCCCTGCTCGCGCAGGAAGGTCCAGGTCTCCGGGGTCAGGTCGTGGTCCACCTCGTTGATGCGATGGTCATCGAGCATCGCGCACAAGGTCTCGACTGGGCCGTCCAGGAACGCACGCTCCTCATCGCTGAGGCTGGCAGCGGGCGTGTTCAGCAAGCGCTTCCAGCGCGGCTTGCCGCCGAACAGCTCTGCCTCGAACCAGGTGCCGCCCGCCTCCAGCGCTTCGCGCTCGGTGCGCGAGATCTCGGGCATGGAGTTGCGGAACAAGCGCAGGATCGGTGAGCTCAGGATCTGCCGCCGGATCTGCGGCGTGCCGAGCAGGATCAGCGGCACCCCGTAGAGCAGCGTGACCAGCAGATCCATACCCCAACCGAAGGGTGCGAAGAACCAACTCGCGACCAGCGTGGCTGGCGCCAGCGTCAACCATAGCCAGCGGCTCGCACCTTGGTAGGCGAGGATCAGCGGCACCAGCACGAGCAGGATCCACCAGCTCGCTGGTGATGACATCACCCATCCCGTCAGATCGAGCATCATGCCTCCGTCCTCCGCTCAGACCGCATCGCTCTGCGCCTCCGGGGCAGCACGCTGGAACGCAGGTAGCTGCATGCAGCGCGCGTTGATCGCGGCCAGCTCAGGGTATGCATCCATCGGCAACTCGAAGCGCTGCGCGTTGTAGACCTGCGGGATGAGGAAGCAATCCGCGAGGCCGGGCGCATCGCCGTGGCAGTAATCCCCGGATGCTCCGTCGTGGAGATGCGCCTCGAAAGCTGCGAAGCCCTGTGCGATCCAGTGTCGGATCCAGGTCAGCTTGGCGGCTTCATCCGCGCCCAGGGTCCCGGTCAGGTAATGCAGGACGCTGAGGTTCTGCAGCGGTTGGATATCGCTGGCGACGAGCTGCGCGAGGCCGCGGACGCGCGCACGCCCCGCGGGGTCGGCGGGCAGGAGCTGCGGGCCTGACTGCGTCTCCTCCAGGTACTCGATGATGGCCAGCGACTGGCTGATCACGGTGTCACCGTCCACCAGCGTGGGGAGGCGCGCCTGCGGGTTCAGCGCACGGAACCCTTCCGAGTACTGCTCACCGCCATCGCGCACCAGGTGCACGGGCACGTGCTCGACGCGCACACCCTTGAGTTCGCATGCGATGCGCACCCTGTAAGCGGAGGAGCTCCGCCAGTAACCGTAGAGCTTCAAGACAGCACCTACGGTCCCTGGTAGCGCGCGATGCGCTGGTCGATGGCGCCGAAGATGCTGGCGCCATCCCGATCGAACATCTCGATCCGGATGCTGTCGCCGAAGCTCATGAACGGCGTAGTCGGCTCACCGTCGGCGATGATCTCGAGCATCCGACGCTCGGCGAGGCAGGAGGCACCGCGGCCCTCGTCCTGGTTAGCGATGGTCCCGGTCCCGACGATGGTGCCGGCTGCCAGCGGCCGCGTGCGCGCAGCGTGCGCGATCAAGCGCGCCAAGCTGAACTGCATGTCCTCGCCCGCCTCCGGCGCACCGAAGCGCTCACCGTTCAGGGTCGAGATCAGCGGCAGGTGCAGCTTGCTCTCGCGCCAGGCATCCCCGAGCTCATCCGGCGTCACGAACACCGGTGACAGCGCGGAGCGCGGCTTGGAGTTCAGGAAGCCGAAGCCCTTTGCGAGCTCAGCCGGGATCAGGTTGCGCAGCGAGACGTCGTTGATCAGGCCGACCAGCACGATGTGCGCGTGGGCATCCGCCTCGCTCACGCCCATCGGCACGTCGTCGGTGACGCACACGACCTCCGCCTCGAAGTCGATGCCGTAGGCCTCATCTGCGACCAGCACCTCGGCGCAGGGCGGCAGGAAGCCGTCGCTCACCGCTTGGTACATCAGCGGGTCATCCAGGAAACTGGGCGGCATCTCCGCACCGCGCGCGCGCCGCACCCGTTCAACGTGGGCCAGGTACGCGCTGCCGTCCAGGAACTGGAAGGCGCGCGGCATCGGCGCGGCGAGCTGGGTGGGGTCGAGGTCGAACGCGCCGTCCGCGCGACCGCCCTCGATCTCCTCGGCGCGCTCCGCCAAGGCCGCCCGATGGCTGTCCCAGTCCTCCACCGCGGAACGCAGGTCACGCACGAGGTCGGTGGCCCGGACCGCGCGGCTGAGGCGCTTGTTGACCACGATCAGCGAACCGTCGCGCGTCCCATCCTTCAGTGTGCCTAGCTTCATCTGATATCAGTCCCCGCCCTTCCAGGAATCCACGTAACCGGTCCACTCGATGCCGGCGGCATCCGCACCCAACGCCAGCTGATCGCGCGTGTCGATCATGACCGCGACCTCCTCGGTCCCCGCCTTGCTCTGCACCAGCGCGTTGCGCAGCGCCTTCGGGTGCGGGCCGTGCGGGAAACCGACCGGATGGAAGCTGATCATCCCGGGATGGATGTTGTCGCGCGAGAAGAAATCCCCCGCGTGGTAGAAGATCACCTCGTCGAAGTCGTCGTTCGAGTGGAAGAACGGCACCTTCAGGGCACCGGGGTCCGTCTCGAAGGGTCGCGGCACGAAGGTGCAGACCACGAACCGGTTGCAGAGGAAGGTGGTGTGCGCCGACGGCGGGAGGTGGTAGCGATGGCTCATCAGCGGCCGGATGTCGCGCCAGTTGATCCGGACCACCACGTTGTCGCCATGCCAACCCACCGCGTCCAAGGGGTTGAACGGATAGGTGATGGTGGTCAGCTGGCCCTGGGCCTGGACCACGACTGCTGTCTCCGACTCGGAACGCTGCGCATCGAAAGCCGCGTCCAGCGCCGGCACATCGAGCATGGCCTGATCGAAGATCGCATGCGGACCGACCAGACCCTTGTCCGGCAGCTTGTAACGATCGTTGGTGGCCTGGATCAGCAGCATGGACACGCGCCCGCTGCACTCGAGCCGCCACTGAGTCCCGCGCGGCAGCATGATGTATTCGCCATCCCGGAACGCGAGGTGCCCGAAGTCACAGAACAGGTCGCCCGCACCCTCGTGGATGAACAGCAAGTCGTCACCATCCGCGTTACGCACCAGGTGGTCCATGGACGACTCCGTCGCCCAGAAGCGGATCCGGCAAGCGCGGTTGACCAGGATCTCGCGCGCTGCGTGCGGCGAGGGACCGAAGTCGCTCAGCTTGGTGGTGTCGAAGGCGTAGGGCTTGAGGAACCCGCCCGTCATCGCGGTCCACCCGGTCGGCGGATGGCTGTGATGCAGATGCGTAGCCGGGCCGAAGAAACCCTCCGCGCCCATCTCACGCTCGAACGTGCCCTCCGGCATGTCCGCATGCGCCTGCCGCGAGGTGTCACCTTCGACCTTGGGGAACCCGATCCATCTCTTCATGTCTTCATCCGTCCGTTCGGGGTGTGTCGCAGCACGCCCTCATTCCGTCTGCTCGGTGCGAGCGCCGATGCATGGCGCGTGCTGACGAGGCGCAGCGTCGCGAAGGAGCGGAGCGTACATGCGAGTACGTGAGCATCCTGAGCGGCGATGCAACGAAGTCAGCGCGCGTCAGGCGCGGCGCCTCAGAGGACACCTCTCTTCATCTGGTCGCGCTCGATGGAATCGAAGAGTGCTTGGAAGTTGCCTTCCCCGAACCCCTCGTTCCCCTTCCGCTGGATGATCTCGAAGAACACCGGGCCGATGCAGGTTTTGGTGAAGATCTGCAGCAGCTTCTGCGCCTTGGTCTCGGGGTCAGCGTCGATGAGGATGTAGTTCCGGTTCAGACGCTCGAGGTCCTCGCCATGGTTCGGGATGCGCTCCGGGACCATCTCGTAGTAGGTGTCGGGGACGTCGAGGAAGTCGATGCCCTGGTCACGCATGGCCTCGACGGTGGCGTAGATGTCGTCGGTGAACAGCGCGATGTGCTGGATGCCCTCGCCGTCGTACTCGTCCAGGTACTCGTTGATCTGCGACTTCGGTTCGGAGGACTCGTTGATCGGGATCCGCACCTTGCCGCAGGGCGAGGTCATGGCCTTGGAGACCAGGCCGGTCTGCGCGCCCTTGATGTCGAAGTAACGGATCTCGCGGAAGTTGAAGGTGCGCTGGTAGTAGTCAGCCCACTGCTCCATGTTGCCGAAGTACACGTTGTGCGTGAGGTGATCGATCAGGGTCATGCCGAAGCCGATGGGGTGCTGATCCACGCCAGCGATGGGTTCGAAGCCCCCGTAGATGTCGCCGCGCTCGCCGTACTGGTCCACCAGGTAGAGGATCGAGCCGCCGATCCCTTCGATCATCGGGGTCTGGACCGGGATGCCGCTGGCCTCGGCGATATCGCTGGTGCCCTTGGCGACCGCTACCGCATGCGCTGCGCTGGCGTCGGCCACCCGGATCCCGAAGCCACAGGCGCATGGGCCATGGGCCGCCGCGAAGCGCATCGCGAAGCTGCCCGGCTCCTCGTTCACCACGAAGTTGATCTCGCCCTGGCGGTACAGGGTCGCAGCCATGTCCCGGTGCTTGGCCACCGCGCTGAAGCCCATCGCTCGGAACAGGCCGTGCAGCAGCGCCGCATCCGGCGCAGCGAACTCCACGAACTCGAAGCCATCGGTACCCAGCGGGTTCTCGAACTGTTCGGTCATCACACACCTCACGTCAGCGCCACCCCGATCAAGGGTGGGTGGTGGGGCGGACCGCCGCTCGCAACCCTGACCAACGCCGTCGGGTGGGCGGATCCGAACCCTTCACACAAGGGTCGCGAGACGCGACCCGGCGAATCAGATGGGTCGCGAGACGCGACCCGGCGAATCAGATAGGTCGCGAGACGCGACCCGGCGAAACAGACAGGCCGCCCGAGGCGACCTGTGGAGCTGCCGGGCCACCGCTGGCGACCCGGCCGGTCATTATAAGGAGTCCCGCGGCGTCCCGTACCCAGCCCGCGCGGACGGCCGCTGCGCGGGGCCCTCAGCGCAGGTGCCTAGCCGACGACGTCATGCGCCGCCCCACCCGGCCCGGCGCCCCTGGGGGTGCAGGACTAGGCGTGGTGCGCGCGAGCGACCGGAGCTTACTGGCGGGTAAGTGAGGATCGCGAGCGCGTGCCGCAACGACGTCATGCGCCGCTAGGGGCGGCGGGAGCGCCGATGCGCGTGCGGACGGAGATGAGTTCCGGGAAGAACGACTGGTCCAACGCCCGCTTCAGGAACCCGACCCCGGATGAACCCCCGGTGCCCTTGCGGTGGCCGATGACCCGCTCCACCGTCTTCATGTGACGGAAGCGCCAGAGCTGGAAGTACTCCTCCACGTCCATCAGCTTCTCGGCCATCTCGTAGGCCGCCCAGTGCGTACGGGTGTCCTCGTAGATCTCCAGGAACACGCCCTCCACCGCATCGCTGGGCGTGTAGGGCTCACGCCAGTCGCGCGCGGTCACCGCCTCGGGGATCGCGTAGCCCTGGCGGTGCAGGTAACGCAGGAACTCTTCGTACAGGCTGGGTGCGGCCAGCGCGGTCTCCAGCCGCTGCTGTGCCGCCGGGTCGTATGCGAACAACTCGATGAAGCGCGGGTGCTTGTTCCCCAGGATGAACTCGATCAAGCGGTACTGCAGGCTCTGGAAGCCGGACGCGTCACCCAGTACATCGCGGAACTCCAGGTAGTCGCTGGGGGTGAGGGTCTCCAGTACCGCCCACATGTTGAACAGCTGCCACTGGATCTGCTTCACCCGCGCCAGCACCTTGAAGCTGGCTTCCAGCTGGTCGTCCCGCACCGCCGACCGCGCCGCTTCGAGCTCGTGCAGCATCAGCTTCATCCACAGCTCAGCGACCTGGTGTTGCACTACGAACAGGGTCTCGTCGTGGTGCGGCGGATCGGACAAGGGCTGCTGGCAGGCCAGCAATCTGTCCAGCTGCAGGTAGCCCCCGTAGGTCATGCGGTCCGTCAGGTCCGTGCGGATCCCGGCCTCGAAATCACGGGTGGTCATCCGACCCCTCCTCGGCGGTGAGGGCTCCGATTCTATCCCGGCGCGGCGCCTCGCCGGGGCCGGGCGGCCGCAGGTGCTGGTGTATACTCGCGCGCCTTCACGAACCCGCCCCCAGGCCACTTAGGCCGCTGGGGTGCGGACCATCCGATCGGTCCGATCCGGCTCCGGCCGGCAGCCTGGAGGAGCCCCTTTGAAGACCGTGGCCAGCTTCGAGATCGGGTACCAGCAGTACCTGGCGCCGGACGGACGACCGGTGCAGGACCTGCCGGCGTTCGCGCAGGACCGGGACACCATGCTGGCGCTGTACCGCGCCATGAGCCTGACCCGGGTGTTCGACACCAAGGCGATCGCGTTGCAGCGTACCGGCCAGCTCGGGACCTACGCGTCCTCGCTGGGGCATGAGGCGACCCACTGCGGGATCGGCCACGCGATGATCGAGGCCGATGTGTTCTGCCCCATGTACCGCGAGTACGGCGCGCAGATGCTGCGCGGCGTGAAGATGTCCGAGATCCTGCTGTTCTGGGGTGGCGATGAGCGCGGCAACGACTTCTCGGGTCCGGCGCATGACTTCCCCTGGTGCGTGCCGATCGCGACCCAGTACCTGCACGCCTCCGGTGCGGCCACCGCACTCAAGTACAACGGCATCCACGGTGCTGCGGTCTCGGTGATCGGCGACGGTGGTACCTCGCAGGGCGATTTCTACGAAGCCCTGAACGTGGCCGGCGCCTGGCAACTGCCTGCGGTGTTCGTGGTCGCCAACAACAAATGGGCGATCTCGGTGCCGATCGAAGCGCAGACCGCCTGCGAGACCCTGGCCCAGAAGGGCATCGCCGCCGGGATCACCAGCGTGCAGGTGGACGGCAACGATGTCGTCGCGGTGCGCGATGTGATGGGTGCCGCGCTGGAGCGCGCGCGCAGCGGTGGCGGCCCGACGCTGGTCGAGGCCATGACCTACCGCCTCTCCGACCACACCACCGCGGACGACGCTACCCGCTACCGTCCCAAGGAAGAGGTGGAGGAGAACTGGGCCAAGGAGCCCCTGATCCGCACCCGCCAGTACCTGATGGACCAAGGTTGGTGGGACGAGGCGCGCGAGGAAGCCATGCTGGCTGAGCTCCGCGCCGAGGTGGACGAAGCCGTCGAGGAGTACAAGGCCGCGGGCAAGCCCCCGATCACCGACATGTTCGACCACATGTTCGCCGAGATGCCGGAGTCGCTCGCCGAGCAGCGCCAGGCCGCCTTGGATGCGGAGGCCGCCCATGGCTAAGGTCGCGCTGATCGAAGCCATCACCATGGCCATGGCGTACGAGATGGAGCACGACCGCTCCGTGGTCGTGCTGGGCGAGGATGTCGGCATCAACGGCGGCGTGTTCCGCGCTACTGCGGGCTTGCAGCAGCGCTTCGGCGCCGACCGCGTGATCGATACGCCGCTGGCGGAAGCCATGATCGCGGGCCTGTCGGTCGGCATGGCCACCCAGGGCATGAAGCCGATCGCCGAGATCCAGTTCTCGGGGTTCATCTACCCGACCGTGGACATGATGATCAACCACGCCGGTCGCCTGCGCAGCCGCACGCGCGGCCGCATGAGCTGCCCGATGGTGCTACGCGCACCGTCCGGCGGCGGCATCCATGCGCCCGAGCATCACTCCGAATCGAACGAAGCGCTGTTCGCGCACATGCCGGGCATCCGCGTTGTCATGCCGAGCTCACCGGCGCGCGCGTACGGTCTGCTGCTGGCCGCTATCCGGGACCCCGATCCGGTGGTGTACCTGGAGCCGACCCGCATGTACCGCATGCACAAGCAGGAGGTCGCCGACGACGGTGTCGCGCTGCCGCTGGATACCTGCTTCGTGCTGCGCGAAGGCGAGGACGTCACCCTGGTGTCCTGGGGCGCTATGGTCCACGAGACCCTGCTCGCGGCCAAGGAGATGGAAGCGGCTGGCGTGTCCTGCGACGTCATCGACCTCGCGACCGTGTCACCCATCGACGTCGAGACCATCGTGGGCTCGGTGGAGCGCACCGGGCGGCTGGTCATCATCCAGGAAGCACCACGCAGCACCAGCGTGAGCTCCGAGGTCGCCGCCGAGGTGGCCGAGCGTTGCCTGTGGTCGCTGGAGGCGCCGATCCAGCGCATCTGCGGGTACGACACGCCGATGCCGCTGTTCAAGCTCGAGCACGACTACATGCCCAGCGTGGCGCGCATCGTCGCCGGCATCCGCAGGACGCTGGAGGTCTGATGGCGATCAGGACCTTCAACCTGCCCGACCTCGGTGAGGGACTGCCGGAGGCCGAGATCGTCAGCTGGCACATCGCTGAGGGCGACATCGTGGCCGTCGATCAACCGATCGCCTCGGTCGAGACCGCGAAGGCTGTGGTCGAGGTGCCCTCGCCGTTCGCAGGGCGCGTGGCCAAGCTCTACGGTGCCGCAGGCGACATCATACCGACGCACGCACCGTTCATGGATGTCGATGTCGCTGGGGGCGCGGCAGCGCCGCAGCGCACGCCGATCGCCGAGGACTCCGGCACCGTGGTCGGCAGCATGCCGACGCCTGAGACGGATCTGGAGGAATCGCCGGTGGTTCGTAGGAAGACCCGCGAGCCGCGAGCCGCGAGCCCCGCGCCTGGTGGTGGCGGGAACACCGTCACCTTCCACCTGCCGGACCTCGGTGAAGGCTTGCCCGAGGCCGAGATCGTCGCCTGGCACATCGCCGAGGGCGACACCGTGGCCGTGGACCAGCCGATCGCTTCGGTGGAGACCGCGAAGGCTGTGGTCGAGGTGCCCTCCCCGCACGCAGGTCGGATCGCCAAACTGCATGGCGCGGCGGGCGATGTGATCGCGACCCATGCACCGTTCGTGGATTTCGAGTTGGCCGGTGGTGGCGCAGCAGCGACTGCGGCGCCGGTGGCGGCGCCAGAGGCTGCCGCCGCGGACGATGATTCCGGCACAGTGGTCGGCAAGATGCCGACCTCGACGGGTGATCTGGTCGAGACAGCGATCATCCGGAGACGCCGCGAGCCGCGAGCCGCGAGCCGCGAGCCTGGGAACGGCGCGCGCGAGGCCCGCGGCCCGAGGCCCGAGGCGCGCCCGGCCGGTGCCAAGGTCAAGGCGGCGCCGTCAGCGCGTGCGCTGTGCATGGAACTCGGCATCGACATCGGCACGGTGACCGCCAGCGGTCGCTTCGGCCAGGTGACGAAGCAGGACGTGTTGAAACACTCACAGAGCCCCGGGCCCCGGGCCCCGGGCCCCGCGCCCGCCGCGCGCGCGCAGACCGCCGCGATCACGACCGGCGAGTGGGAGAAGCTGCGCGGCCCGAGGCGCGCGATGATGCAGTCGATGACGCTGGCGCGCAGCCAGGTCATGGAGTGCACGCTGTTCGACGACGCCGACATCCATGCGTGGATGCCGGGCAACGACATCACCGCTCGCATCATCCGGGCGCTGGCCGCTGGCGTGCGCGCCGAGCCTGGTCTGAACGCATGGTTCGACGGCGAGCGCGGCGAGCGCCTGATCCACCCGCAGGTGGACCTGGCGATGGCAGTGGACACCCCCGATGGTCTGATCGTGCCGGTGCTGCGCGATGTCGGCAGCAAGGACCTCACCCAGTTGCGTGCTGACCTGAACTGGATGAAGGAGGCCACGCGAGCGCGTACGGTCTCCCCTTCAGACATGAAGGACCCCACCATCACACTGTCGAACTTCGGGATGCTGGCCGGGCGCTACGCCACGCCGGTGGTGGTGCCGCCGCAGGTCGCGATCCTGGGCACCGGTGGCATCCGCCACGATGTCGTCCCGGTGCTCGGTGGGATCGAGACCCACCGCCGGATCCCGCTGTCGTTGACCTTCGACCACCGCTGCCTCACCGGCGGTGAGGGCTGCCGCTTCCTCGCCGCTATGATCGCCGACCTGCAGAAGGCCACTTAGCCCCATCCCCGGCTCGTGAAATAGGGGTCAGACTCCGATTTCCGGCCCCCGATCACCGTTGGGAGAACACGCCCTCAATGGAAATCGGAGTCTGACCCCTATTTCCCCGGCCCGCCCCTGCGGGGAAACCCCTTGCCGGGCCTATGACTTACGGGTGCCTCCTCCGCTACAATCTCGCTCCCTCACCTCCGTGAACGCGGATGCAACCGGACCTGACCGCCGATGGCGCAGATGCGAGCAGATAGCAGGGCACGCCTGATCTCCCGGGTCTGCACCCGCGCACGCAGCAAGGTCCCGGCCTCGCGAGGCGACCTCGCCGAGGAGTTCATCCGCCAGTACTACCGCAACGTGTCCGAGCTCGACATGCGCGACCTGCGCGTACCCGACCTCGCTGGCGCGGCGCTCGGGCAACTCGCGATGGCTGCGACGCGCATGCCGGGTACCCCGGTGCTGCGCCTGATCAACCCTGACACACGCAAGTACGGTTGGCGCAGCAAGCACACCGTGCTGCAGGTCGTCGTCGATGACATGCCGTTCCTGGTGGACTCGCTGAGCATGGTGATGAACCGCCACGGTCTGTCGGTGCAGCTGACGATCCATCCGGTGATGCACGTGCGCCGCGATGGCGACGGCAAGCTGCTCGCAGTGCTGCCACGCAACGAGGCCAGCGACGATTCGATCGCGGAAGCGATCATGCACTTCGAACTGGACCGCGAGACCGACAGCGGCCGGCTCGAGCGTATCGAGCAGGACGTCATCGCCGCGCTCAGCGACGTGCGCAGCACGGTCGAGGATTGGCTGGCCATGCGCGGCAAGGCGCTGGATGCCTGCGAGGCGTTGGCCACAGCCCCCGAGGGTGTGCCCGCGCGTGAGATCACCGAGACCCGCGCCTTCCTGGAATGGATGGAGTCCGGCCACTTCACCTTCCTCGGATATCGCGAGTACGAGCTGATCCGCAGCGGAGGCAAGGACCTGCTGAAGGTGCTTCCGAACTCGGGCTTGGGCATCCTGCGCAACCTCCAGACGCGAGCCCGTGCTGGATCCGCGCTACCGAAGGATGTCGCGCGGCGCGCGCGCGAGAAGGATCTGCTGATCGTCACCAAGGCGAACTCGCAGTCCACCGTGCACCGCCCCGCCCTGCTGGACTACGTGGGCATCAAGATCTTCGATGATGCCGGCAACGTCGTCGGCGAGCGCCGCTTCCTCGGACTGTTCACGTCGGTCGCATACAGCCGGAGTCCGCGCGATATCCCGCTGCTGCGACACAAGGTGCAGCAGGTCATGAGCATGTCGGGGATGCATCCGTCCGGCCATGCTGGCAAAGCGCTGATGCACATCCTGGAGACCTTCCCGCGCGACGAGCTGTTCCAGAGCACGGTCGCCGAGCTTGCGGAGATCACCATCGGCATCCTGCACCTGCAGGAGCGCCAGCAGGTCAAGGTCTTCATCCGCCGCGACACCTTCGGTCGCTTCTTCTCATGCTTGGTCTACGTACCGCGCGACCGCTACGACACCCGCATCCGGCACCGCATCCAGGACATCCTGATGCGCGCACTCAACGGGCGCTCGGTGGAGTCCTCGGTGCAGCTATCGGAGTCCACGCTGGCGCGCGCCCACATCATCGTGCACACCACGCCGTGGAAGTTCGCGCGCTACGACCTCGAGGAGATCGAGCACAGCATCTCCGAGGCCGTGCGCACCTGGTCGGATCACCTCAAGGGGGAGCTGATCGCTCGCCACGACGAGGAGCAGGGCCTCAAGCTCCTGCGCCGCTACGGCGAGGCTTTCCCGGCCGCTTACACCGACGAGCTCTCGCCCCGCGCCGCCGCCTTCGACATCGACAAGATGGAGGAGCTGGGCGACGACGTGGACGCGCTCTCCATGAGCCTCTACCGGCCCGCGAGCTACCCGCAGGCCAACCTGCGCTTCAAGCTGTTCCACCCCGAGCAGCCGATCCCGATCTCAGACGCGCTGCCCATGCTCGAGAACATGGGCATGAAGGTGATCTCGGAACAGCCGTACCAGATCGAGATGCCGGATGAGTCGCTGATCTGGATCCAGGACTTCGAGATGCTGCACACCGTCCCGGGCAAGCTGGACCCGGACGCGGTCAGCGAGTGCTTCCAATCCTGCTTCGAGGCGGTGTACCGCGGCCGCGCGGAGAACGACAGTTTCAACCGTCTGATCATCTACGCGGGGATGGATTGGCGACAGGCTTCGGTCCTGCGCGCCTACTGCAAGTACCTGCAGCAGGTCGGCGTCCCGTTCTCACAGCCGTACATGGAGCAAGCGGTGGCGCGGAACCCCCGCATCGCCAGCTTGCTGATCGACCTGTTCGAGACACGCATGGATCCGCGCCGCTCGGCCAAAGTGCGCGAGCGCGACGGCCCGATCGCGGCACAGGCCATAGACGACGCGCTGGAGGCGGTGGATAGCCAGGACGAGGACCGCATCCTGCGCATGTTCCTTGAGCTGATCCGCGCCACCCTGCGGACCAACTACTTCCAACGCGGTGAGGATGGTCAGCCCAAGGAGTACATTAGCTTCAAGCTGGACCCCAGCGCGATCCCGGAGCTCCCGCTGCCGCGCCCGATGTTCGAGATCTGGGTCTACTCGCCGCGGGTCGAGGCCGTGCACCTGCGCGGTGGTCGCGTCGCGCGCGGCGGCCTGCGCTGGTCGGATCGTCGCGAGGATTTCAGAACCGAGGTGCTGGGCCTGATGAAGGCGCAGCAGGTCAAGAATGCCGTCATCGTGCCGGTCGGGTCCAAGGGTGGCTTCTTCGTCAAGCGCCCGCCGCCGGGTGGCGATCGCGAGAAGCTGATGGTCGAGGTGCAGCACTGCTACAAGAGCTTCATCCGCGGCATGTTGGACATCACCGACAACCTGGACGGTGACGATCTGCGGAAACCGACGGACACGGTCTGCCACGACGACGCCGATCCCTACCTGGTGGTGGCGGCCGACAAGGGCACCGCGACCTTCTCCGACCTCGCCAACTCGGTGGCCGCCGAGTACCACTTCTGGCTGGGCGATGCTTTCGCCTCCGGCGGCTCCGCCGGCTACGATCACAAGAAGATGGGGATCACTGCGAAGGGTGGCTGGGAGTCGGTGAAGCGCCATTTCCGCGAGTTCGGGATCGACACCCAGAGCGAGCCGTTCACGGTGGTCGGTATCGGCGACATGGCCGGCGACGTGTTCGGCAACGGCATGCTGCTGTCGCAACACATCAAGCTGCGCGTGGCATTCAACCACATGCACATCTTCCTGGACCCCGACCCGGACCCCGCAGCGAGCTTCGCCGAGCGCAAGCGCCTGTTCGAGCTGCCGCGGTCGTCCTGGGCCGACTACGACAGCAACCTGATCTCCAAGGGCGGCGGGATCTTCGCGCGCAGCGCCAAGAGCATCCGGCTCAGCGCAGAGGTCAAGCGGATGCTGGAGGTGGACGCGAACTCGCTCACCCCGCAGGAGCTGATCCGCGCTGCGCTGCGGATGAAGGTGGACCTGCTCTGGAACGGCGGCATCGGCACTTACATCAAAGCACTCACCGAGACCCACGCCGAGGTCGGTGACCGCGCCAACGACTCGCTGCGGGTGGACGCCCGTGAGGTCCGCGCGCGGGTGATCGGCGAGGGTGGGAACCTGGGTGTGACCCAACGCGCGCGCATCGAGTACGCGCTGAACGGCGGTCGCATCAACAGCGATTTCATCGACAACGCCGGTGGTGTGGACTGCTCGGACCACGAGGTCAACATCAAGGTCCTGCTGAACGTGGTCCGCAAGACAAAACGCCTGTCTGAGAAAAAGCGCAAGGAACTGCTGGCGGAGATGACCGACGAGGTCACGCAGCTGGTGCTGCGCAACAACTACCTGCAGACCCAGGCGATCTCGGTGATGGAATCGCAGTCCGTGGACCGCATCAGCGAGTTCGCCTACCTGATCACCGTCCTCGAACGCCGCGGCGGTCTGAACCGCGCGCTGGAGTTCCTGCCCTCGCCGGAGGCGATCGAGGAGCGCAGCAAGGCCGGCCTGGGCCTGACCCGGCCCGAGCTGTCCGTCATCCAGTCCTACGCCAAGATCAACCTCTACGACATCCTGCTGTCCAGCGACATGGTGGATGACCCCTACCTGCAGCGCGCCTTGGTGGGCTACTTCCCGGCGCCGCTGCGCAAGCGCTACAAGGCGATGATGAGCCAGCACCGGCTGCGTGCGGAGATCATCGCCACCGTCGTCACCAATGACCTGATCAACCGCATGGGCCCGACCTTCGCCTACCGCATGCATGAGGAGACTGGCGCCGGTGGCGCGGCCATCGCACGCGCGTACTCGATGGCGGTCGGCGCCTTCCGCCTGCGCGACCTCTGGAAGGAGATCGAGGCGCTGGACAACAAGGTCCCCGCCAGCGTGCAGTACTCGATGATGGTGCAGATCTCGCGCCTGCTGAAGCACGCAACCCGCTGGGTGCTGGCGCGCCGCAGCCGCTACCCGGAGATCGCGCCGGCGGTAGAGCATCTGGGGCCCGGCATCGGCGCCCTGATCACGGACCTGCACGACCTGCTCCAGGGCGATGACCTCGCACACTTCGATTCGACCTGCGCGCAGTACACCGAGCTCGGTGTCCCGCTGAGCGTCGCGCGTCGGGTCGCCGGGCTGAACTTCCTCTACGCCGCGATGGACATCGTCGAAGTCGCTGCCCAGTCGGATAACGACGTCGCCTTCGTCGCCAGCGTGTACTTCCACCTCGGCAGCGGCCTGGAGCTGGACTGGAGCCGCGACCAGATCGAGCGCCTGCGGGTCGCCGGGCACTGGCAGGCCGTGGCGCGCGGGACCCTGCGCGAATCGCTGTACGCCCTCCAGCGCGAACTGGCCGCCCAGGTCATCGCAGGCCGGACCCAGCGCAGCAGCGCTGCGGAAGTGGTCGAGGCCTGGCTGACCGCGCATCAGGCCCAGGTGGACCATTCCCGCCAGCTCCTGAACGATATGGCCTCCCTCGGAGACCTCGACTTCGCGACCATCTCGGTGGCGCTCCAGGAGATCCGCAAGCTGGCGGGTGCCGACGCCGCGGTCTGAGGCTAACCCCTAGGGCATCCTTGAACCCCACCGCCAGGGGTTATCATCCCCGTCCCAGCTGACGATGTGGGACCGAGCGCGATGGCGCTAGAGAAGGTCAAGGTCAGGGTCGAAGATCTCGAGTTCGGCATGTACGTGACCGAGCTGGATCGCCCATGGCTGGCCAGTTCCTTCCTGTTCCAGGGGTTCCCGATCCGCACCGACGCCGAACTCGCCAAGCTGCGCGAGGAACACGAGTGGGTGATCGTGGACCGCGAGAAGACCCCCCAGGAGTTGGGGGCGCGCGCTCTGGCCGCGAGCCAGCGCAGCGGCGATAGCGCCAAGACCAAGGTCGTCGAGATCCGCCGCGAACCCGACCCGGTCAAGCACCGGGCAGCGATCAAGCGCGACGCGCCCCTGGTGGGTCAGGCCCGCCGCGAGGGCCGCAAGCAGGTCGACGACATGATGGTCCGCATCCAGAAGGGGATGCCCGTCGACCACGGCGCAGCGGAGCAGGCCGTGACCGGGGTGATGAACTCCGTCACCCGCAACCCCGATGCCGCGATGATGTTGATGAACCTCAAGCAGAAGCAGGAGGACAACGCGGCGCACTGCGTCAACACGGCTGCCCTCGCGACCATCTTCTCGCGCCACCTGACGCTGCCGGAGGACATGGTCGAGTCCATCGCCGTCGGCGCCATGCTGCACGACCTCGGCAAGCTCCGCGTGCCCAAGGAGATCCTCGAGAAGCCCTCGGCGCTGACCGAAGCCGAGGAGACCGTGGTGCGCGGCCACTGTCAGGCGGGCTACGCGGTCCTGAAGCTGATGCGCAACGTCACCGCGACCTCGCTGGACATCGTGCGCCACCATCACGAGCGCGTGGACGGTAACGGCTACCCCGACGGTCTGAAGGGCGAAGCCATCAGCCGCGAAGTGCGCGTGGTGACCATCTGCGATATCTACGACGAGTTGATCTCCGACCGACCGTATCGCAAGGGCCTCACCCCGCATGAGGCGCTGAACGAGATGAGTCGGGATGCGGCCGCCCACTTCGGGAAGTCCCTGTTCAACGAGTTCATCAAGTGCGTGGGCATCTATCCGGTCGGCAGCATCGTGCGCCTATCCAACGACTCGATCGGCATGGTGATGTCGGCCAATCCTCAGGCGCGCCTGAAGCCTATCGTGATGATGTTGCTGGACCAGGCTGGTGACGCATACAAGCAAGAGACCGTCGTCAACCTCGAGATCTTCAGTGGCAAGGGCACGCGCGAGCTGACCATCCGCGGCGCGGTGGATCCTGCGGAGGAAGGCCTGGACGTCGATGCGATCATCATGGCGCAGCTGACGGGCGGGCACGACGACTCGCCCTGGGACTGGGGCGACGGCTGAGGGTGCGCTCGGTCCCCTCCCTCTTGGCCCTGCTCGCGCTCGGTGCCGCCGCCGCGGCGGAACCCGCACTCCCCGACGTCCGGGACGTCGCCGGTGACACCCTCACCGTGCTCTACGACGGTGGCGACGCCGTGCTCCTGGACTTCCGCTTCCCGCCCGCGATCAGCCTGCCGGACCACGCCACCGGTCCACGCGCGGTGCTGGTGATGAGCGATGGGCTCATCGAGCGCACCACCGGTGCGACCGCCGGCCAGCGCACCGAACTGCGTGCCGGCTCCGCACTCTGGCTCGAGGGCAGGCGCGGCAACGGTTTCGTGAACGCCGGCGACGGTGAGCTGCGCTACCTGGTGTTCCAGCCCCACGGCGAGGCACCCCTGGGTCAGCCCTGCGAGCCCGAGGTCCTGATACATGGCGAGGGCATCGTCGAACGACTGCTGGATGCACCGCTGGCGATGATCTGGCGCGTGACGGTCCGCGGTGAAGCTTGGCTGCAGCTCGGGGAAGGCACCCGCCAGGGCGTCGCGGTGCTCAGCGATGGCCGCGTACCGGCGTTGCGGACCGGCGAGGTGCTGCACTTCACCGACGGCAGCGCCCTCTACTTCTGCAACCGTTGATAGTCGCCATGATGGTGTTCGAGCAACCGCAGCAACCCACCTGAGCGCGCCGTTGGCGCGTGGTCTAATCTGTGGCGCGTCGGCTGGAACTTTCGGGGGGTGTCATACGCGTGGGCCGTAGATCGGTCGAGCTGGTCGTGCTGGTCGCCGTAGGCGTGATGACTCCCATATGGAGCGCCGCAGCGGATGCCCCCGAGCGCGAGCAGTCACACGAGAGCAACCGCTACCTGGGGCTGACGGTCGGCTCGACCGGCACGCCTTACATCGGCTCCGACCGCAACCTCTGGCTGTTCCCGATCTTCCGGACCTTCGCGGACTCCGCGACCACCGACGACCTGATCGTGTCCCGCGATGGCAGCATAGGGCTGCGCTGGCTGCACGGCGCGGGCCTGCAGTACGGCGTGTTCGCACGCCTGCAGAACCTCGGTTACAGCGCCAGCGACAACCCAGCGCTGGCCGGCATGCAGTCGCGCAACCAGACCCTGGAGCTGGGGCCGTTGATCGGCTACCGGATCCACCACTTCCAGGTGGACCTCACCTACTACGCCGATGTGCTGGGCGTACACAACGGCGCCGAGACCCGGCTGGTGATCTCCTTCCCCTTCGAGGTGGCGCACCGCTTCTTCATCGGCCACCTGGACGTCTACCGCCAGTCGGCTGACATGGCGAACTACTACTTCGGCGTGCTCCCCGGTGAAGCTGCGCCCGGGCGCCCCGCCTACGCGCCCGGCGGGGTGACCAACTTCTCCATCGGCATCCGCACCGGCTGGCACCTCGGCAAGCGCTTCGCCCTGTTCCTGGATGCCACCCACGAGTACTTCGACCACGCGGTGGAAAACAGCCCGATCGTGGACAGCCGCAACGCATGGACCCTCTCGGTCGGCGCGGGCTACAACTTCTGACCTGTCATACCCTCGCGCGGCCGGTTCGCGGCGCTAGCCTCCAGAGGGGCTTGATGGTGCACTATACTGGGCCGCCTCATTCTGCAACTCAACTTTGAGGGCCGGTCGATGAAGATCGCATTGCTACACTCGGTCCTGGTTCTAACGCTCCTGTCGTCTCCGGCTGGAGCAGCTGATGCACAGGCTGACCGTGCGGCGTTCATCGCCCGGATGCAGACCATCGGCGTGGTCGCAAGCCATGGTGCGTCCGGCTCCATTGCAACGCTCACGGTCGGCGATGGGTTCTTCGATAGCGACTTCGATTCCAAGACCCATGTCGCAGGCGTGGTCTACCGCTATTACCATGACCTCGATGCGGAAGTAGTGTCTGTCCGGATCATCGACTCGGCGACCGGTGCGGAGATCGGCACCTTCGATGGGACCTCCCTCCACCTGAACTGAGCACTCGCTTTGCGGCACCTGCACCTGTACCTGGGCGCTCTCGCAAGCGCATGGGCGCTCGCTGCCCCTGGTGTCTTGGCGGCTTCGCTCGATGGCCGCGGCCAGGCACTGGCCTCGACCGTCGAAGTGCTCCATCTCGGTCGTCCCGCCGACGCCCGTTCCGCAGAGGACGGCTTCGTCCCCAGCGCGTCAGGACACCGGTACGAAGCAGTTGGAAGTGGGTGGGCAGTGGGCGACGGCTATGTCATCACCGCTCGCCACGTGGTGCGCCAAGCATGGCCACTGGTGGTGAGGATGTCGGATGGTACGGTTCAAGCGCTCACCTTGGTGGGCGCCGACGAGACCTCCGATCTCGCACTCCTCGCGATAGATGCAGCTGGTGCCCTGCAACTGCCGGCGATGCGGCAGCCGGAGCTCGGCGATGTGCTCTTCGCAGGTGGCACGGCCTTCGGGCTCGGGGTCCAGGTCGTGTCCGGCGAGGTGACCCGACCGATCGCCTGGCTCGGTGAGCCAGCGCCCAGGCCGTTCATCCAGACCGATCTCCCCATCGTCAGCGGCGCCTCCGGAGGTCCCGTCTTCGGCGCTGAGGGTACTTTCGTTGGGCTCGCATCCTTCGTCTACAGCGGTTCAGGGAACTTTGAAGGCGTGTCCTTCCTGACCCCGGCCGAGACGATCCAGCGCGTTGGGTCAGCCTTGGCTGATCGGGGCTATGCCGAGCTACCGGATCCTGGCCTCGCGTTGACTGATGGTGTCTGTGAGCAGGCCTGTGCACGGGTCCTGACGGTCCGACCCGACGGTCCGGCCGGCTCCGCATCGCCCAAAGCGTTGGCGGTAGGCGATGTCATCGTACGCATCGCTGGCGCACCCATCCGCGCGTCATCAGCCGTGCTCCAGGACCTGGCGACACACCTCGCCATGGGCAACGTTGAGGTCGACGCCTTGAGAGACGGTCGCTCGTTCACGGCGACACTAGCGCCTGGCACTCGTCGACCTATGAAGTACCTCGCCCGCGTAGGAGCGCTCGCGGCCGAAGGCTGTTCAGGTCATGTCGCCTGGGAGGTCATGCGGCTCGACTTGCCGTGGGTAGGCGAGGATGGGCTCAGGGTCGGTGATTGCATCTCTGACTTCGATCTCAGCCAGTTGACCGCCGGTGCAGGGCCCTTGCGCACCGAGATCTCGGTGCGGCGCGGTGATGGGCTGGTCCGAATCTCGCTCTCGGAACCGCACTAGCTCAGTTCGGGCCCCTGGTGTTGTTCGGGATTGCAGCGCGCATCGCCCGCAGCTTGGCGAGCGTGCCCTGACGACCCCCGCCATAGTTGGCGCTGGTGACCGCTTGGACGGCGATCGGGTCCGCAAGCGCTGGCGCCCTGACCACGACGGGCGCTTGCATGTACGCCTGAGCGAGTGCCGTGCTCGTGCGGCGACCTGATCGACCACCTGCTGTCATGGCAACGAGATCGAGTCGGATCCACCCCTCGGGTTCCCGGAACACGATGACATGATCGATGGCGACCTCCGCCACGAACAGGCCGTCTTCGATCTCATCGGCCTGCAGCCCAGATCGCACCACCCCGGAGGGGAGCCTCAGGAAGGCTCGGGTCAGGCTGGGATCCGAGCCCAGCAGGACACCGATCAACGCCGGGAGCGGTTGCGGGGTTGCCGCGGGGGCTGGCCTTGCCGCAGCGACCGGCGGCCCGGTGCTGCTGATCGCTGTCTCTGGCACGCGGACGGCGGCCGCGGTGGTCGCTTCCGCTCCACCGGTAGTGGCCAGCGCCTGGTCGGGTACCGATGCCTCTTGAGCCCGCCAGTACCGGGTCCCGAGGCTGAGCGAGCACATCACGATGGCGCCCACGATGAGCCAGCGCGCCTGTAGCAATTGGACGGGGTCTAAAACTCGACTCATGCCACTTAACTCACCTCAAGCCGCTTACAAATCTCCTGGCCATGGCGGTTGACAGCGCACCGGACTCGGCGCGACGTACACCCGAACCAGATCAGCGACTGGCGCAGCCGGTTGCTGTCGCATGCCGCAGATGCCTTTGGGGGTGACTCGCAGGGGCCGCCGCCAGTGGACGTGAAGGCGCTGCA